>MDSZ01149169.1_pt1 | contig 25406 bp, 29 predicted proteins | sample 811201 | NCBI WGS metagenome assembly MDSZ01 (sample SAMN05326647, study PRJNA326480) | marine metagenome | isolation source: seawater | place: Indian Ocean: North | collected 2010
CCGGCCGAGCAACTGGCGGAAATGACCGGCGAGCCGGTGATCGAGCATGATCACGACTCCCACGGCGCCATGTGCAATTTCGCCGAGCACCTGCAAATGGAGACCATGGCGGGACTCGCCACGCTTCAGGCTCAGGGCGCCTCCACCGTCGAGATCGACGAGCTGATCCGTCAGTCCTTGCACTATCTCGTGATCCACGAGATCGGTCACACCATGGGCCTGATGCATAACATGCGCGCCAGCTCGACCGTCTCGCTAGAGGATCTCGCCAGCGGCGAGCGGGTGACCGGCTCGATCATGGATTATCCGGCGCTCAACCTGCCTCATAATGGCGAGGAGACCGTGCAGTATTCCCAGGAAACGCCCGGGCCCTACGACATCTGGGCGATCAGCTATGGCTACACGCCGGAAACGGACGCCCTGCCGGCCATCCTGGAGCGCTCCACCGATCCCGAACTGGCCTTCGGCAATGACGCCGACGACATGCGCAGCCCGGGCATCCATTCGGATCCGCGCGTGATGATCAACGACCTCTCCTCCGACCCCGTCACCTGGGCGGGCGAGCGCGTCGCCGTCATCAACGACACCCTGCGCACCCTCCCCGAGGAGTTCGAGATCGAGGGCGAAACCTACCAGCCGCTCCTGACGAGCTATCTGGTGCTGTCCGGCCAGCGCTTTGGCGCCGCCAACGTCGCCAGCCGGCATATCGGCGGGATCTACAACAACCGGTCCGTGGTGGGTCAGCCGGGCGCCGAGACGCCCTTCATTCCGGTGCCGCGCGAGAAACAGGAACAGGCGCTTGAAGTGCTCGACGCCGCCCTGTTCGGCCCGGACGCCTTCACGGCGGAAGAAGCCTATCTCGATCACCTGCAGCGCCAGCGCCGTTTCTTTGACCATTTCGGCTCTGACGAGGATCCGGCCCTGCATGATCGCGCGTTCAGCCAGCAACGGGCCGTGATGGCGCACCTGCTGCACCCGAACATGCTCGATCGCATGAATGACGCCCGTCAGTATGGCGGCGACTATCCGGTCGCCGACTATCTGCAGGACCTGACCCAGGTGGTCTACGCCGACGATATTCGCGGCGAGCCCAACACCTACCGTCAGAACCTGCAGGTGGAATATCTGCGGACGCTGATCGGCATCACCGGCAATGACGAGTATTCGCCGGTGGCCCGCTCGGCCGCACTCGCCTCCATCCAGGATGTGAAGGGCTGGGTCGGCCCCGACTGGATGCCGGATCTTACCGGCTCCCGCGAAGCCAAGGCGCACCGCGCCCACCTTCGTACGCTGATCGCCGCCTTCGAAGACTAGGTCGCGACGCTTCTGACCGCCCCCGTCTCCGGACGGGGGCGGTTTTCGTTTGGGGACAGGCATATGTCTGAACTTGACCAGCAACCGCCTGGGTCCTCACAACAGACCATCATGACACTCGCGCCCGGCCCGCTTCGGGACGTGAGGCGACAAGGGGAAAGGAGACGGACATGTTCCGTACCGCCGCAGCTGCGCTGAGCGCAGCGCTCATGCTTGCAACGCCCGTACTGGCCCAGAATGACGACACGCCCGAGATCCCGGAAGCGGGTCGCTGGGAATCGACCGGCCAGGTCAATGCGGGGGGCGAACGCGTTCGCTATCGCGCCATCGCCGCCGAGACCTATCTTGAGAATGAAGACGGCGAGCCGACCGGCTCGATCTTCTCCACCACCTATTTGCGTGACGGCGTGTCCGATCCGCGCACGCGTCCGGTGGCCTTCATCTTCAATGGCGGGCCGGGCTCGGCCTCGCTCTGGCTGCACATGGGCATGTTCGGCCCGCAGCGCGTGGTTCTGCCCAGCGAACCGCCGGGCGATGACGGCGCAGCGCCCTTCACCGTGCGCGAGAACCCCGAAAGCCTGATCGACGCGGCTGATCTGGTCTTCATCGACCCGGTGGGCACGGGCTGGAGCCGTCCGCTGGGCGACACCGATGCAGGCGAGGAATTCTGGGGCGTGGATGAGGACGCCCGGTCGGTGGCGGATTTCATTCGTCGCTGGCTGACCGAGAACCAGCGCTGGGCCTCGCCGAAATACATCATCGGCGAAAGCTATGGCACCACGCGCTCCGCCGCGCTGATGCGTCAGCTCGAGGCCGGTTGGAATGACGTGTCCATCAATGGCGTCATCCTGATTTCCTCGGTTCTGGACTTCTCGCTCGACGCCACGGATCCGGGCAATGAGGTCGCCTATGTCGGCCTGCTGCCCGGCTATGCGGCGGCAGCCTGGTATCACGAGAAGGTGGATCGCAGCGCCTGGAACAATGATTTCGACGCTTTCATCGAGGCGTCGCGCAGCTTCGCCACGGACGAATACCTGCCGGCCCTGGTGCGCGGTCAGAACATCGACCCGCAAACCCGCGCCGCCGTTATTGATCGTCTGGCGAGCTTCACCGGTCTGTCCCGCACCTTTATCGAGCGCGCCAACATGCGGGTGAACCTGTCGCGCTTCCGCACGGAGTTGCTGCGCGATCAGGGCGTGTCCGTTGGTCGGTTCGACGCCCGCTTCACCGGACCCGAGGAAGATGGCGTCTCTGAAAATCCCGAGGGCGATCCCTCCGGCTATGGCATTGACGGCGCCTACACCGCCTCGATGCTCGATTACTACACCCGCACCCTGGGCGTAGACATCACCCGCCCCTACACGCCGCTGGGCGGCGTGCGTCAGTGGAACTGGGACGCTGGCCCGGCGGGCGGCGAGAACAGCTATGTCAACGTCTCGCCCTGGCTGGAGCGCGCCATGCGTCAGAACAGCGATATGCGCGTGATGGTGGCCAATGGCTATTACGACCTCGCCACGCCGTTCTTCGCGACCGAGCTGACATTCAACCGCCCCGGTTATGACCAGAGCCGGATCGACATGCATTACTACCCGGCCGGTCACATGATGTATCTGCACCAGCCCTCGATCGAGCAGCTGGCTGAGGACGTGCGCAATTTCATCGAATAAGCGCGACAGCCTTCATTCAGAACGAGAAAGCCCCGGAGCGCTGCTCCGGGGCTTTTTCATTCGCGTTTGAAAAGGCCCTATTCGCCTTCGAACGCCACCAGGCTCGCCACCTTCACGCCATGGCTCTCGATCAGCTTGGCGCCGCCAATATCGGGCAGGTCGATGACGAAGGAGCAGCCGACCACCTCGCCGCCTGCCGCCCGGATCAGCTTGATCGCCGCTTCGGCTGTGCCGCCGGTGGCGATCAGGTCATCCACGATCAGGACGCTCTCGCCCGGCTTGATGGCGTCGGTATGGATCTCGACCTCGTCCGTGCCGTATTCGAGCTCATAGGACTGGCTGATCGTCTTGTGCGGCAGCTTGCCCTTCTTTCGGATCGGCACGAAGCCGACCGAAAGCTGGTGCGCAACCGCGCCTCCCAGGATGAAACCGCGCGCCTCGATCCCCGCGACCTTGTCGATCTTCTTGCCCGCATGGGGAAAGACCATCGCATCCACCGCAGCGCGAAATGCGCCCGGATCGCCCAGCAGCGTCGTCACATCCCGGAACATGATGCCGGGCTTGGGATAATCGGGAATGGTGCGAATGGCGGACTTGAGGTGGTCCATGGGGTGCTCCGGCTTGAAGGTGACAGGCAGGCGCACCCTGCCCTCTGGGGCCTGAGCATTGAAGAGGCTGGATACAGCGTCAAGACGCTTCGTCGTCAGTGGCGGGGCCGGCTCTGGCGCAATCGCATCACGCCAGAGCGTTCAGCCGCGATTGATCACGGCGCAATCGAACCGGTCGCCGTGTCGCAGTAATAGATGATGCTGGACGTGCTGTACGCTGTCTGCGTCCCCGAGACCGGGCCCGGCACAACGCCGCCCTGCAGGCACATTTCAATGCTCAGCCCGACGACTTCGGTTTTCGAGGCGTCACTGTAATAGACAGTGCTGTAGACCGGTTCGATGGATCGCGCATAAAGCGCGCCGGCCACGCCAGCCGTGAGGGTCAGGGCTGCGCAAACAGTAGCAAGCATTTTCATGGCGTTTCTCCTGTCTGGAGAATTCAGGCTACGCACTCGCCTTTTGAGAGTCAAATTATCGCGCAAACGCCTATGCCGGGTATAAACGGCCTGGACCAAAGCAAACGGCCCGCCAGCTGAACGCTGGCGGGCCGTCTTGAAACGCACGGGCGGACCCGTGACTGCGGAAGGTCGAGCCTAGCCGCGATCCGCCACGTAGCGGGCTTCACGGGTGCGCTCCACATGAAGGGAGCTCAACCCTTCATGAGACACGGCGCTGACCACATGCTCGACAACGTCGGCGCGGCAATACGCCTGTTCGTTGGCCTGCAGGGCGAGCGCCTCGCAATAGCGAGCGGCTTCCACGTTGAGACGCTGATAAGCCACGCGAACAGCCTGCTCGGAAGTCAACTCGGCGCGGTCCACGGCGAAGGTGAATTCCTGGGATTGCTGCGCGCTGGCGGCGAACAGGCCGGCCGAAGCCAGGACGGACGCAGCGGCGACGGTTTTGATGAGATGCTTCATTGGGTTCACTCCTCATTTTTGACGCGGCCCGCCGCGCCTCTCGGCATTGCGGTCCGCTATTAGGGCTTGAGCCGGTCCAGTCCTTCTCCAGGGGGGTGAAGCCTGCGCGCTGAAGTCTCGACTTTCGCCTTGGTTATTGTTCTGTCACCCAACAGTCATATAAATGTAATACATCTGGATACGGATGAAAAGTGGGGGTCGACGTTAAACTTCACGATTCCCTAAAATGTTTAATTGACTGATTTATATAAATAATTTTAAACGTTTGGAAAATTCCTCGCAGGACGCAGTCCGGTCGCATCGCTCAATTCTGCAAGTTTCAGAACAACTTATGCGACTTCAGATATTTTTGCAGTTTTATGTCACACTTTCTTACAGCTTGTGGAAAACTCATATTCTTGCATATATTCAATTACTAAGGGGTGTTTGACGCCAGAGCTTCGGGTAAAGACCGCCCCAAAGCACGCCCCCATTCAGGATGACGGGATCAATTGAGGAGACAACGGGCCGCGTCGGCGTGTCTGGGCATACGCGAGCCGCCTGGCCTGAAACAGCCCTCGCTCGTCAACGCGCCCTCGATTGCGCCGAGGGCGCATCAGCAAGCGCTGCGAGGAGCGGGCGCAGCCCGCCCCTCGCCCGCTCGTTCAATACAGATAGCCAGGGCACTGACCGATCAGTTCCGTGTCATAATAGGCCGTCACATAGCCGGCCACGGGGCCTGAGGTGATATAGCCATTGGTGCAGACATCCCGACGGAAGCCGACCATGTCGGTCTTGCTGGCGTCGGAATAGAAGAAATAGAAAAACATCGGTTCGGCGGATCCGGCCTGCGAGGTCAGTCCGCTCATGGCGCCGACGGCCAGGGCCGCAGCGCCCAGGACAGCTTTGTAGTTCAGCATGGGGGTCTCCAATTGAGTGGAATTTCAGAAAGGACTGGCGGCTAGTACAGATAGCCGGGGCACTGACCGATCACGTGACGGGTATAGTACGCGGTCGCCGTGCCATGCGCCTGGCCGGGCACGACGTGCCCGTTGATGCACTGATCGAACGAGAAACCGACCTGGGTCGTTTTGCTGGCGTCGCTGTAATAGGTGTACTCGTACATCCGGACGGAGTCGGGCCACATCGCCAGGGATGCTGCGCTGAGCACAACGCCGGCCGCCACGGCCGCTCCAACAATCCTGAAAGTCATGAGTTCGTCTCCTCCTCGCGCTAGCGCGCTGTCATGAACAGCCCGCAGCGGGTGAACGCCCCTCAGGGGCAGGGTTCGACGCAGTTTGAGTTCCCCGGCGACGGCATACAGTTGATTGCCTGTGCGACGCCGGTGACTGACCCACAAGGACAGAATACCCCTGTGGGTTGTTTCGTCAACAACCCGAAAATCAAAACCCCGCCGTTCAGAACGGCGGGGGTCGGAGTCATAGCGCTGGAAAACACGTTCAGATGACGGCGATGTCCTAGATCCAGATCAGGACGCCATCCTGGCAATAGCCAGCGAGGAAACGGTCTTCATAGGGACCATACTCACCGAAGGTCGGGCCATAGCCGACGCCCCAGCTGTCGCAGACCTGCTGAACATAGCCGACCGGCTGGGTCATCGCCGCATCCGCATAATAGGTGATGTAGTAGACAGGCTCAGGCTGCCCTGCAGAAACCGCAGAGGCCGGGAGGACAGCAAGCGCCGCAGCCGAAGCGAGAAGTGAAAGACCAAGAGTGAACGCTTTCATGTAAGTCTCCTTTGTTACGGGCTGACAAGCCCTTTGCTGTGCTCAGGATGACCCAACCTCGGCTTGCCGCGCGTCAAACCATGAATTGAATTTGCACACCGAACAGGAGAAATGAAATACGCCCATGATTGAACCGTCAACACATCTGGGGTTGCATTCCAAAACCGGAAAAACCCCGCAACAGTCATGCTGCGGGGCGCTTCCTCGGCCTTGGCGCAACCTAGACTTTAGATAGATCCTCGCCCGCCAACGCCCGCTCGATCAGCGCGATCGTGCCCGGCAAGCCATAGAGCGCGGCAAGACCGCCAAAGCGTGGCCCCTGGCTCTGCCCCAGCAGGACTTCATAGAGCCCCTGGAACCAGTCGCGCAGATTCTCGAACGGCTGGCTCTTGCCCGCAGCGTAGACCTCGGTCTGGATCAGCTCGGCGTCGGTTTCGGCCGGATCGAGCGCCCTGAACCGCGCCAGCAGATCCTGCATCGCCGCCCGCTCCATATCGGTGGGGGCGCGATAGGTCTTGTGCGGTTTGACCTGCTCTTCGTAATAGGCCAGCGCATAGCCCGCCAGACGATCCAGGAAAGGATCGCTCTCCGGCGTCACGTCCGGGGCATACTTGGCGATGAAACCCCAGAGCGTCGCCTTGTCCGGCGCGTTGGCCGCGGAGACGAGGTTCAGCAGCAGGGAATAGCTGATGTCCGCGCCCGCCTTGGGCGGTTCGCCGTCATGGATGTGATAGACCGGGTTCTCCAGCTGCTTGTCCTCGGCCTGATCGGGATAGGCGCGCAGATGCTGGCGATACTCGTCCACCGCCTTGGGGATCACGTCGAAATACAGGCGCTTGGCCGTGCGCGGCTTCTGGAACATGTACATGGACAGCGATTCCTGCGGCGCATAGCTGAGCCATTCCTCGACCGACAGGCCATTGCCCTTGGACTTGGAAATCTTCTCGCCCTGATCATCCAGGAAGAGCTCGTAGACATATTGCACCGGCGGCTCGACGCCGAGGATGCGACAGATCCTGGAATAGATCGGCGCATTGGCCTGGTGGTCCTTGCCGAACATCTCGAAATCAACGCCCAGCGCCGCCCAGCGCATGCCGAAATCAGGCTTCCATTGAAGCTTGGTGTTCCCGCCCGTCACCGGCAGGGTGATGTCGGTCCCGTCCTCATCCTCGAAGGTGATCGTGCCGGCCTTGGCGTCGATGGCCTTCATCGGCACATAGAGCACCCGGCCTGTGGTCGGCGAGATCGGCAGGAAGGGCGAATAGGTCGCCTGACGCTCCGCACCCAGCGTGGGCAGCATCACCGCCATGATGTCATCGAACTTCTCGAGCGCCCGGATGAGCGTCTCGTCGAAGGCGCCCGAGCGGTATTCCTGCGTGGCTGAGCGGAACTCGTATTCAAAGCCGAAACTGTCGAGGAAGGCCCGCAAACGCGCATTATTGTGCTGGGCGAAGCCGTCATGCGTGCCGAACGGATCCGGCACATCGGTCAGCGGCTTGCCCAGATGCTCAACCAGCATGTCCTGATTGGGCAGGTTGGAGGGCACCTTGCGCATGCCGTCCATGTCATCGGAGAAGGCGATGAGCTTGGTCGGGTACTGATCCTCGGTCAGCACGCGGAAGGCGTGGCGCACCATCGCGGTGCGCGCCACTTCGCCGAAAGTGCCGATATGGGGCAGGCCCGACGGGCCGTAGCCGGTCTCGAAGATGACCGCATCGCCCTTGAGCCCGCTCTTCTTCACCCGTTTCTCCACCAGGCGCGCCTGTTCAAAGGGCCAGGCCTTGGCGTTCTGGGCGAGCGCGGCGAAATCGGTCATCGCGGGTCTCATTTCCTGCTGTGAAGTGGATTGAAGCAGCGCAAGTAGAACTCCAGCCCCGTCCGGTCAACTGTGCTGGCGTGCGGGGAGAGCCTGAAGCCCGTCACGAAACCTTAATGACCCACGGGTCAGTTTCATGTTGTTACTGACCACCTGGTCAGTTATGAAGAGGCATGACCGCGCCCCTCCGCCGCCGACGCCCCGAAGCCCGCCCCGAGGAAATCCTTGCAGCGGCGCTCGACGTCTTCACGCAAACCGGTTTCGCCAGCGCCCGGGTCGAGGACATCGCGCGCCGCGCCGGACTGTCCAAGGGCGCGGTCTATCTCTACTTCCCGTCCAAGGAAGCCATGCTGGAAGCGCTGGTCGAGCAATCCGCCGCGCGCGTGGCCGATGCGCTGAGCGACCTTGCGGAAGCGGGCGCGGAACTTGATCCGGAAGTCGCCCTGCGCACAGGCCTGCGGATGGCCCTGAGCACGCTCTCGCAGCCTGAAATCTCGGCCGCGCCGCGCCTCATCCTCGCCGAAGCCGCGCGCTTCCCGGACCTTGCGTACTTTTACCGTCAGCGCGTGATCAATGTCGGACAGGCCGCCCTCATCCGCATCCTCACCGCGGGGATGGAGCAGGGCGTCTTCCGCACCGTGCAGACCCCGGTCGCCCTTCGCGCCTTCATGGGGCCGGTCCTCGCCCATGTCCTTGTCACCACCCTGTTCGCTCAGGAGGGCGATCCCGAGCTTGAACCGGCGGAGCTCGCCGACCAGCTCGCCGACCTTCTCTTTCATGGCCTCAAACCCGCCCCGCCTCATCACAGGGAGCGCTGACATGCGCACAGCTCTATCAGCCTTCATTCTGCTCACCCTCACCGCCTGCGCGCCGCCCGCCACAGAGGTGCTTTACGGGTATGCGGAAGGCGACTTCCTGATGCTGGCGCCGGAAACCAGCGGGCGCGTGGAGACCGTCAGGGTGACGGACGGGCAGAGAGTGACGGCGGGCGAGCCCTTATTGGCACTGGAAAGCGAGGCGGAACGGCTTGCGCTTGAAGCGGCGCGTCAACAGGCCGAAGCCGCCGAGGCCCGCCTGGCCGACGCCTCGACCGGCGGACGGGCGCCGGAGGTGGAAGCCGCCCGGGACCGGCTGAGCCAGGCGCGCGCGGAACAGGTCCGGGCCAGGGACGCGCTCAACCGCGCCCAACGCCTGTTTGATCAGGGGTTCGCCCCAAGGGCCCGGCTGGACGAGGCGGAAGCGGCGGCCGCCACCGCCAATGCGCGGGTGGCCGAGCTGAGTGAAGCCCTGACGCTCGCCGAAATGCCGGCGCGGGATGGGCAGCTTCAGGCGCTGGCCGCATCCGCTCGCGCTGCACAGGCGGATGCGGCGCGTCTGGAGGAGAGCCTGTCCCGCCGCACCGTGCGGGCGCCGGCTGACGGCCGGGTGGAGCGCGTCCTGGCCCGAGAGGGCGAGCTCGCCGGCCCCGGCGCGCCCGGCTTGCGCTTCCTGCCCGATGGCGCAGTGCATGCCGTGCTCTTCCTGCCCGAGGAGCAGATCGGCGCCTATCAGATTGGCGATGCGTTCGCGGTCGAGTGTGACGGCTGTCCCGACACAATGACGGCGCGGCTGAGCGTGATCGATGCCGAAGCCGAGTTTACTCCGCCCATCATCTATTCCGATCAGGAACGCTCCCGTCTGGTCTTCAGGGCCGAGGCCCGGTTTGACGGCGCGACGCCGCCGCCCGGCGCTCCACTCCGTCTCGCACTCCGGTCGGGCACCGGCTGATGAGCGAGTACGCCATCGAGGTCCGGGGGCTGACCAAGCGCTTCGGCGACAAGACCGTCGTTGATGACTTCGACATGCAGGTCCCCAAGGGCGCGATCTACGGCTTTCTCGGCCCCAACGGCTCGGGCAAGACCACCACGATCCGCATGATGTGCGGCCTGCTGACCCCCGATGAAGGCCAGGGAACCGCGCTGGGCTATGACATCCGGACCCAGACCCGCGCCATCAAGGCGCGGGTGGGATACATGACCCAGCGCTTCTCGCTCTATGAAGACATGAGCGTGCGCGAGAACCTTGAATTCATGGCGCGCCTGCACGCCCTGAAAGACCGCAAGGCGGTCGTGAACGCCGCACTTGAGGAATATGACCTCACCCCAAGGGCGAAACAGCTGACCGGGCAATTGTCCGGAGGCTGGAAACAGCGCGTGGCGCTGGCCGCCGCCTCGCTCCACAATCCCGGCCTTCTGTTGCTGGATGAGCCTACCGCCGGGGTCGATCCCAAGGCGCGGCGCGATTTCTGGGACCGCATCCGCAAGCTGGCCGCCCAGGGCGTCACCGTGCTTGTCTCCACCCATTACATGGACGAGGCCGTGCAATGCGATTTCATCGCCTTCATCGCCTATGGCCACAAGCTGATCGACGCACCCGCGAGCGACATTCCCGCCGCTGTGGGCCTGACCACCTGGCGCATTGAAGGCCGCACGCTGTCCCCCGTCTATGAGGCGCTCAAGACAGCGCCCGGCGTCGACCAGATCGCCCGTTTCGGATCCGCCATCCATGTCAGCGGCAAGGATCCGGAACAACTGGAAGCCGCGCTGGCCCCCTATCGCGAACAGGAGGGGCTGGAGGTCAGCCCCGCCAAGACCGGGCTGGAAGAGGCCTTCATCTATCTGATGACCGGAAGGGAGGGCGGACAATGAGCGACGGCTTTCAGGGCTCCTTCGCCCGCGTGCTTGCAGTCGCCGCCAAGGAGTTCGTCCAGATGCGGCGCGACCGGCTCACCTTCGCCATCATGGTCGCGATCCCGGTCATGCAGCTCTTGCTGTTCGGCTACGCCATCAACTCCGACCCCAGGCATATGCGCACGCTGGTCGAGGCCGGCGACTGGGGACCCGCCAGCCGCGCTATCGTGGAAGCGATGGAGACCAGCAATTATTTCGACATCATCGGACGCGTGGACGGGGCCGAGGCGGCGAATGACGCTCTGGTCAGCGGCCAGGCCGGCTTCGTGCTCAGCATTCCGCCCGATTTCGAGCGCGCCTATGCCCGCGGCGAACGTCCGCAAATCCTTCTGGATGTGGATGCGACCGACCCTATCGCAGCCGGGGGCGCATCGAGCGCCTTCGCCCGTATCGTCTCCGAAGCCCTCAGCCCTGAAACGCATCAGGTGGATGATCAAAGCCCGGTCGAGGCCATCGTGCACCGGCGCTATAACCCCGCGGGCCGGACCGCGGTGAACATCGTTCCGGGGCTGTTGGGGACCATCCTGACCATGACCATGGCGATGATGACCTCCATGGCGATCACCCGCGAAGCCGAGCGCGGCACGCTTGAGACCCTGCTGTCCACGCCGACGCGCCCCATCGAGGTCATGGCCGGCAAGATCGCGCCCTATATCGCGGTCGGCGTCCTTCAGACCGGATTGATGCTGGTGCTGGCGCTGGGGCTGTTCAACGTGCCCTTTCTGGGCGACCCCTTCGCCTTCGCAGCAGCGGTCAGCCTGTTCGTACTGGTGAACCTGTCGCTGGGCTTTTTGTTCTCCACCATCGCGCGCAGCCAGATGCAGGCGATGCAGATGACGTTCTTCGTCTTTCTGCCCTCGATCCTTCTGAGCGGCTTCATGTTCCCCTTCGCCGGCATGCCGGGATGGGCGCAAGTGCTGGGCAACGCCCTGCCGACCACCCATTTCATCAAGGCGGTGCGCGAGATCATGCTGAAGGGGGCGGGATTGCCGGACATTACGGGCGAGCTCTGGCCGCTGGCCGTACTGTTCCTGGTGATCGCCGCGCTGGCCCTGAGCCGGTATCGCCGCACGCTGGACTAGCCGGCGTTCTCATCGTCGAAAATCGTCTCGATGGGCAGGCCGAACACTCGCGCAATCCTGAAGGCGAGCGGCAGGGACGGATCATACTTGCCGTTCTCGATGGAGATCACGGTCTGGCGCGAGACGTCGAGCTTGTCGGCCAGCGCCGCCTGGCTCCAGCGCCGTTCGGCGCGCAGCTCCTTGATGGCGTTCTTCATGCGTAGCGCCGCGTGATGAAGAATAGCGCAATGTAATAACCCAAGGCCATGCCGGGCAAAGCCAGCACCGCCCCCGGGGTTCTGAGATCATTCTCAAGCGCGATCAGACCCCAGCCGGTCATCAGGGTGCAGACCGCCCCGCCTGCGCAAGCGAGCGCAATCAGGTGAATGCGCAGCTGCAATTCGTCCAGAGCCCGCATCAGAGCGGCAAATTCATAAACGACACCCAGTAGGCACAGCACAGCGAGGGCGCGCAGGATCAGGGTCGATCCCGCCAGTTCGAACAGCTCCGGGCTGACATAGAGCCCGATGAAGCCGAGCATCAGCACCGTAGCTCTGAAGGCGTAGCGTTGGCGGGCCGATTTCGGCGCCGAGGCGGTTTCCGGCATGAGGGATGTGATCATGGTTCGTTCCTTAGACCGATCCGGTCAATTGCTTCCAGAGGCGCGCGCGATTGGCGAAGGCCGTCCAGCCCAGCAGGGCGCCGCCCACCCAGAACAGAGCTTCGGTGGATACTGCTGCGGCGATCACGGCAGCGATGAGAAGCGGGTTCGGCCCGTCAAACAGCACCGTCAGCCCCAGAGTGACCCAGGACAGGGCGCAGACGCTGACAAGCGCAACAGCAGCGATGCGGCGGAAATTCTGAGCAAACGTCATGGAGGTCTCCTTTCCCGAGACGATCAGGCCTGAGGTTGTGTTTGAGCGGGGACAGGCTGAGCAGCGTGCGGATCGACCGCAGCGGCGCCAAGCGGCGCCAGACCAAAGGCCAGTGCATACATCGCGAGCCAGCACATCGCTTTCATTCCTTCCGCAGACATGTCGCCCTCCCGTGTTGTGTAAAGCGTGCTTCACATATGATGTAAAGCTCACTTCACGTCAAGCACCCTTGACCAGGAAAGCGCGAAAAAACGGCCGCCCCGGGTTCCGGAGCGGCCGCACATTTCAACTAAAATGCTGTAAGACTTATTTGTTCGGCTGCGGCGTGGTGCGCAGATAAGGCTTGATCTTGTTATAGCCTTTCGGGAACAGCTTGTCGGCTTCATCGTCGGAGATGGACGGCACGACGATCACGTCCTGACCATCCTCCCAGTTCACCGGGGTCGCAACCTTATAGCCGTCGGTGAGCTGCAGAGAATCAATCAGGCGCAGGATCTCGTTGAAGTTCCGGCCCGCGCTCGGCGGATAGGTGAAGGTGGCGCGGATCTTCTTGTTCGGATCGATGATGTAGACGGCGCGCACGGTCACCTTCGGATCGGCGTTCGGGTGGATCATCGTGTAGAGCTCGGACACCGAACGATCGGTGTCGGCGATGATCGGGAAGTTCATCGTGCAGCCCTGGGTCTCCTCGATATCCTTCACCCAGCCATGGTGATCGGCGATCGGATCGACAGAGAGCGCGATGGCCTTGGCGCCGCGCTTGGCGAATTCGTCTTTCAGCTTGGCGGTGTAACCGAGCTCGGTGGTGCATACCGGGGTGTAGTCGGCGGGGTGTGAGAAGAAGACCACCCAGTCATCGCCGATCCAGTCGTGGAACTTGATCTTGCCTTCGGTGGTTTCCGCTTCGAAGTTCGGGGCGATATCGCCAAGCAGCAGACCCATAATTCATCTCCATCAGAGCATTTGCGAGGGGCGTCAAACACGGCTTTACTTGGCGTGAGGGGGCGTGCAACGCAACCCGTGTGTGCTAGTAAATGCCGTCGCCCGAGGATTCTGCCCCATGCCGCTTCTGATCGCCATGCGCCACGCCAAAGCCGTTGACCGGATGCAGGCCGAAGACGATTTCGATCGCGGCCTGACCGAACGCGGCGTGTCGGATGCGGATCGCGCCGCACAGGCGATTGAAAAGGCGGGGCTGACCGTTAGCCATGCCCTGGTCAGCCCGGCCCGGCGCACGCGTGAAACCTGGAAACGGATCAGCGCCAGCGTCGGCGAACCGCGCGTCAATGATCCGATGGCGCTCTATCACGCCTCTCCCGACATGCTGGAGCGCGCCATCGCCGAGCAGCTGGAAGACGGGGCCGAGGCGATCATGCTGGTCGGACATAATCCGGGCATTGGAGCCCTTGTCCACATGCTGGCGGTCCAGGCCGAGGCGGCGTCCGACCTGCCCTATGGCTGGCCGACCAGCGCACTCGCCGGCTTTGACGTCCGGATCGAGAACAAACGGCCGGTGGCCACTAAGCGGATTTTGTATTTCAACCCAAAAGCAGATTGATTCTCCTGTTAAGGGAATATTAACTACGCCGCATCTCGGACGCATACGGGGACGGCGCGATGACACTGGCGTTTGGACACGTCTGGAAACGGCATGCGCCAGGCGCGCGAAGCGCCCGGGCCTTCGATGTCGAGGATGCGGCCTTCGGCCTGCGCAGCCGCGCTCCTCACGCCAGCGCCGGAACCCGGCTTCACCCGCCTGCAGCGCTGCTTCTGGGGCCGCTGGCCTTCCTCATTATCCTGTTCACCCTTCTGGGCGTCACAGCGCTCACCCCGGTCTATCTGATCGCCGCCCTCAGTGTGGCGGGGGCCAGCGCCCTGCGCATCGCCGCCGCGATCATGCCGCCGCGCTATGCAGACCGCACCACAGTGTCGGATCAGGACCTGCCCGTCATCAGCGTCATTGTCGCCCTTCATGACGAGGCCAGGGTCCTGCCGGGACTGATCGCCGCCCTGTCCCGGTTGAACTATCCGCGCAGCAAGCTCGACATCATCCTGGCGCTTGAAGCCCATGACCAGCCCACGCGCGCCGCCGCCCGGGCGCTGGCGGGCCGCAAGGCCCTGCGCGTGGTCGTGCTGCCCCCGCTTGGCCCGATGACCAAGCCGCGTGCGCTGAATGTGGCGCTGCAGACGGCCCGCGGCGAACTGGTCGCTGTCTATGACGCTGAAGACGCGCCTCATCCCGACCAGTTGCGTCAGGCCGCCGAATGCTTCGCCGCCGATGACAGGCTGGGCATCATTCAGGCGCCGCTGGGATGGTATAATCGCACCGAAAACTGGCTGACGGCCCAGTTCGCGCTTGAATACGCCACTCAGTTCAATGCCCTTCTGCCCTTGCTGGCGCGGCTGGGCTGGCCCCTGCCATTGGGCGGCACCAGCAATATCTTTCGCCAGAGCGCGCTTGTGGCGTGCGGCGGCTGGGATCCGTTCAATGTGACTGAAGACGCCGATCTCGGCTTCAGAATGGCGCGATCAGGCTGGCGCGCCGGTCTGGTCGCGCCGGGCACGCTTGAGGAAGCGCCGATCACACTCAGGGCCTGGACGCATCAGCGCAGCCGATGGCTCAAGGGGCATTTCATCACCTGGCTGGTGCATATGCGCGATCCCAGAGGGCTGGTGGACGCGCTGGGCTGGGGCGGGGTGACGAGCCTGACCTTCACCGTGCTCGCCAACATGATGAGCGCCCTCATCCATGCCCCGTCCCTGTTGATGATGGGGGCGGGAGCGCTCGTGCTGGCCCTCGCGCCCGGCTGGAGCGCACTCTGGACCGTGGGAGCGGCCCTCATGACGTGCGCCTATGCCTCGGCCATGATCTGCGCAGGCGTCGCGGCCCTTCGCGCGGGCTTTTTGCCCCGGCTCTCACACATGCTGTCCATGCCCGCCTACTGGCTGTTGCAGGCGCCCGCCGCGCTCAAGGCCTTGCGCGAACTGCCGCGCCAACCTTATCTGTGGGACAAGACCCAGCACGGCGTTTCCCGCGCCCGCAGAGAAACGCCCGATGACGCTTCCCCTTACGCTCCTGCTCATGGCCGTCGCAGCCGCCCTGTTCGCGCTCGCCGCCTGGCGCAGCGGCAAGCCCTCAAATCCGCTCAAGCCGCGGCTTATTCCGTGGACGCCCCTCGCCCTGATTAGCGGGGTGTTCTTTCTGATGCTGCTGACCCATGTGTTCAGCCTGTTCGGGCTCGAGACCGGTCAGCGCCTCATGCGTTAGGCGCGCCTGCAACCAGATAGATGGCCGCCCCCATCATCACTGCGAACACCATCAGCACGCCCAGCAGGGCCATCTGACGCAGCCAGACCGGAAGCCGCGCCCAGGCCCAGAGCACGCGCTGGCCGAAAAGGAAGATCAGCACGCCCATCGCGCCATAACGCATCAGGCGCCCGATCAGCGCCGCAACGACAAAGAGCAGAGCCGGGATTTGCGCCGCCCCCGCCGCGAACGAGCTCAGCTGTACCGGCACCGGCGACAGCATGGACAGGCCCACGGCGAACGCGCCATAGGCGTCGATCCGATCTCGCGCGCCTTCCAGCGATACGGCCAGATCGGGGCGCGCACTGATGAACTCCGCCGCCAGATCGAGCGCCAGCCGCCCCGCCCAATAGCTCAGCACACAGCCCAGCACCGACCCCAGCGTGACCACCAGCGTCGCCTCGACCACCTGACGGCGGCCGCGCAACATGTAGGCCAGCAAGGGAAACTCGATCGGCCAGGGCAGAAGCGTGCTTTCCAGCACCGAGCCCGCAAACAGCGCCGGCAGCGCCCAGGCGCCCCTTGCCGCCCGGTCGAGCCTTGCCCGCCAGATCCTTATCCGGCGACGCCAGCTCATGGGGCGTTTGGAAGGCGCTTGGGTCTCGCTCATGAGACGGACTTACACCGCAAGCGTTAACCAAGCACCCGGTCGTGTCGCCGCAGGGCGAAGCTCGGAACGACAATGTCAGGGAAAGCATGGAGCGGGTGAAGGGAATCGAACCCTCGTCTGGAGCTTGGGAAGCTCTCGCTCTACCATTGAGCTACACCCGCAAGGCGCTGAAATGTTCTTACCAGATTGCCGGTCAGCGACAAGCGCTCTGGCGCAGAGGCGCTCAGCTCTTGAAATGCTTGGCGAGCTTGAGGCCCTGGGCCTGATAGTTCGATCCGGCCACGCCATAGGGGGTTTTTACCTCTGACGACATGGGTTCATAGACGAGGCGGGCGACCGCCTGACCATGATCGAGGATGAAGGGCACATCCCGGCCCCGCACTTCCAGAACGGCGCGAGACCCGGCTCCGCCCGCCGCATCGACGCCGAAGCCCGGATCAAAGAAGCCGGCGTAATGGGCGCGAAACTCACCGATCTCGGGCGCTATGGGCGCCATTTCGGCGGCCTGATCCACCGGCACGCTGACGGCCTCGCGCGAACACAGGATGTAGAACTCGCCGGGATCGAGCACGATGCGGCCATTGGGGGCGTAGATCGGCTCCCAGAAGCGCTCGGGATCGTGCGCGCCGACCTTTACAAGATCCACCAGCGGGCTGTGGCGCTTGGCGCGATAGCCGACGGGCTCGCCCTCCCCGGCCTTGAGATCGACCGACAGCGTCACCGCGTCGAGCGCCGTCATCTCACCGGCGCGCAGGCGAACCTGCACCAGCCGGTCGCCCGGCCGGGCCAGCACCGAGAAGGTGCGCGGGGAAATCTCAACGTAAAGCGGGCCGTCATAGCCCGCGCACACCTGGTCAAAGGCGCTGGAGCGATCCCCGATCACGCGGGTGAAGACATCCAGCCGCCCGGTCGAGCTTTTGGGATTGGCGAAGGCGGCGACGGCCTCGGGCAGGCTCAGGCCTTCCTGAAGCTCGGCGAGATAGACGCATCCGGTTTCCAGCACGGCCCCGCCCTCAAGGTCGAGCTCGTGCATGACGACGTCATCATCAAGGCAATCGGTGACCGTGCGCTCGGGGCCCGGCAGGAAGCTCGCGCGCAATCGCCAGGCCCGGCGCGCCAGACGCAGATCCAGGCTCGCGGGCTGGATCTGCCCCGGTTCCAGATCAACGCCGGAACGGATCCAGCCCTGAGCGAGAGCGTCAAGAAGGGCGCGGTCAGGCAGAATGCCGGGGGCGAGGGTCATCAGATCAAAATCCGGCTGGCGACAGAATCATTTCAGCGCACAGAGTGTCCGCGCTAGAACCCGGCCTTGTCCAGCAAGCGCCACTGTCGCACAAGCGCGTGGCTGCGTCCGGGCACTATTTTGCTTGAGCCCGGACGTCTATCTGGGTCTGATGCTTGCGAGCTCACCAAGGAAGGCCGCCCATGTATGAAGAAGTCACCCGGGACATTCTGATCCGCGTGCGCCCGGCCTTTCTCGAGGAGGAGTCAGAGCCCGAAGAAGGCCGGTATGTCTGGGCCTATACGATCGAGATTGAGAACAAGGGCGCAGAGACCGTGCAGCTGATGAGTCGGGAATGGCGCATCACGGACGCCTTCAACCAGACCGAAATCGTGCGCGGGCCCGGCGTTGTGGGCGAGCAACCCCATATCGAGCCGGGCGAGATGTTCGCCTATACGTCTGGCGCGCCCCTGCGCACGCCCTCCGGCTTCATGCGCGGCTGCTACGCCATGCGCACCGAAAGCGGAGACAAGTTCGAGGCCGTCATTCCCGGCTTCGCGCTCGATTCTCCCTACAACACCGTCACCCTGCACTAAGCGGCTGCGAGGCACCCCGTGAGCGCATCTGGCCGCACCGTTCTGTTCGTGCTGGGCGTCATGCTCGCCAGCCTGTCCGCCGCCATGTTCGCACCGGCGATCGCGGACCTGCATGACGACGCCCAGGCCGCGCACGCCTTTTTCGGCGCCGGCGGGCTGGGGCTGGCGCTGGGCGGGATCATGACGCTGATGGGCCGCGGCACCGCCAAGGACATCACCCCGCGCGGCGCCATTCTGCTCACCGGCGGCGCCTGGATTGTCCTGTCGGTGGCCGCCGCCATCCCGCTGAAGCTGTCAGGCCTCGACATCAGCTGGACGGACGCTTTGTTCGAGGCGACGTCCGGCATCACCACCACGGGCGCCACGGTCCTGACCGGACTGCAGGACCTGCCGGCCGGCATCCTCTTGTGGCGCTCGATCCTGCAATGGATTGGCGGGGTGGGGATCATCGTCACCGCCATGGCGATCTGGCCGCTTCTGGGGATTGGCGGCATGCAGCTCTTCCGGCTTGAAAGTTCTGACAAGTCCGAGAAGGCCCTGCCGCGCGCCGGACAGATCGCAGCGGCGGTCGGCGTGATCTATCTGGTCCTGACCTTCCTGTGCTTCCTGGCCTATCTGGGCGCGGAGATGACGCCCTTCGAGGCCATCAATCACGCCATGACGACGGTGGCCACAGGCGGTTTCTCCACCCATGACAGCTCGATCGGCGCCTTTTCGGAGGGCGGCGCGGACATCGTGGCGCTGGTGTTCATGGTGCTGGCCGGCCTGCCCTTCGTACTGTTTCTGAGGGCGGCGCAAGGACGGCCTGACCTTCTGATCTTTGACCCGCAGGCGCGGGCCTTCCTGATGGTCGCCTTCACCGCCACCGTTCTCTTGACGGCATGGCTGGTCATCCATGATCCGCACGACCACACCCATCTGCCCGCCTGGCGACTGGCGGCGGTCAATTCGGTCTCGGTCCTGACGGGGACAGGCTATGCCGTCACGGATTTCTGGCTCTGGGGCGGGGGCGCAGCCGGCATCTTCTTCGTGCTGATGTTCATTGGCGGCTGTGCGGGCTCGACCAGCTGTTCGGTGAAGATCTTCCGCTATCAGATCGCGGCCTCGGCGATGAACGCCTATATCGCCCAGTACGCCCGCCCGAACGCCGTCAAACCCATCCGCTATCGCAATCAGACGGTGCCGGACGAGACCGTGCGCTCGGTGCTCGGCTTCTTCTTTCTGTTTTTCCTGACCTTCGGGGTCAGCGCGTCGATCCTCAGCCTGATGGGGCTGGACCCGGTGACCGCGGTGACAGGCGCCGCCACCACCCTCGCCAATGTGGGGCCGGGGCTGGGCGACATCATTGGCCCGGCCGGCTCCTTCCAGACCCTGCCGGCGCCCGCCAAATGGGTGATGACCGCCAACATGATCATTGGCCGTCTGGAGATCATGGTGATTTTCGTTCTGCTGGCGCCGCGCTTCTGGCGCGGTTAGGACGCGCCCAGAGCCTTGGATCGCTCGATCACCTCATCCACCGGTCCGCGATGAACGATCACGCCCTCATGCATCAGGATGGCCTGATTGCAGACCGCCTGCATGAGTTTGACGTTATGGGTGGCCAGAACCATGATCCGCGAGCGCTTGACCATGTCGTCCAGCCGCTCCTTGGCGCGGGTCTGGAACCCGGCGTCCCCCGCCCCGAGCCATTCGTCAAACAACAGGATATCGGCGTCAAAGGCCGTGGCGCAGGCGAACTTCAACCGCATGGCCATGCCCTGGGAATAGGTGCGGATCGGCAGGTCGAGATAATCGCCAAGGCCCGTGAAACGGATGATGTCCTCGGCCATGCCCTCGATTTCGCGCGGGGTCTTGCCCGCCACGATCCCGGCCAGCCGGATATTCTCATAGCCGGACGCATCCATATTCATGCCGAGCCCGATATTGAACATGGTGGCGATATGGCCATCCACAGCCACCAGCCCACGCTTGGGCGGATAGATGCCGGCGATCGTGCGCAGCAAGGTCGTCTTGCCCGCCCCGTTCCGGCCAACCACGCCCAGCCGGTCCCCCGGCTTGAGCAGGAGCGACATGTTGCGGATTGCGCGCACGTTCAGCGTAGAGCCCTGACGCTCGATCAGACCGCCCGAGACCCGGTCCTCGCTGGCCTGTGCGCCTTCCACGCCCTTCGGCTTGACGCGGCGGGACGTGAAAGTCACGTCGACATTGCGAAGAAGAACACGAGCCATGGCGCTATAACCAGAAGATCAAGTCGCGACGGAAGCGGGCAAACACCGCAAAAGTAATGAGCGAGCCAATAAGGCTTATTGCCAGAACCACCCACCAGTGGAACATAACCACCTGACCGTTTAACAGCGGCTCACGCACAATCGCGATGAAATGCGTCAGCGGATTGATATTGGCGAACCGGCCCCGCGCGCCCAGCTCATCCGCCACCCAGAGCACGGGGGTCATTAGAAAAGCAAAACGCATAACGGTTGTGACGATGTGCTGGAGGTCCCGAAACCGGGCCGTAGCGAAACCCAGCAACAAGGTGACCCAGACCGAGGTGTATATGATGGTGATCACCCCAGGGATGGCCCAGAGCGCGCCCCAGGTCAGTGGATGCCGTATGTAGATAAGTGCTAAGGCGACCGAAATTCCGGTCAGCGCGAGATTGAAGACATTCCGGAATGTCAGCTTGTAGGCGAACAAACTCATTGGAAGCCGTTGAGATCTCAACCAGCCTTCAGCTGCGATGAACACCGTACAGGCGCCTGTGATGGCGGTTGCGATGAACTGATAGACCCAGAGACCGATCAGAAGGTAGGCGGCGAACCAGGAGGCTTCAGTTGAACTCAGAGCGCCAAAGAACCAGATCAGCCCGCCCCCAAAGATCAGGAAGGACACCACGATCCATGCCGCACCCAAAAGGGAGCCACGATAGAGTTGTTTCACCTCCTGGAGCCCCAGATTGACCCATAGCGTATGGCGCTCGAGGCCCTCCCGGAGATCGAAAAGGGCGTCGGCGAGAGCATTGGAGTTGGATCGGTAAAAGTAAGGCGCGGACACTCGTCGACCCTAAGAATTAATAGTGACGCAGACAATCCAGTGCCAACGCGTCGTGATCGTCCAAGCTTGGCAATTCACATAGCGCCACGCCCGGAGGGTTTTGTCAGCACAACGCAAATGAACCGCTTTGCTTGAAAAACAGTCAGTTCGAGATCGCATTAATGGACCTGAAGCGCCCGTGTGTCCACCGCCGCCATGCAACGTTGCGGAGCCTAAAAGTCTCTTCTGATCACGTATCGAGAATATCCCGGATGAAGGCCGCCTTGGCTTCGCGATACCGGGCCATTTCACGCCCCCTGTAGGCGCGCTTGAGAGCGTTATAGCGCGCGAGAAGCGCCCGGTCGCTGGTCAGGGCGTCCCGAAAGTCCAGAAGCCGGTCCTGTTCATCCCCCATCACCACCAGCTGCACGCCGACCTCCAGCGCATAACCCGGCGCTGTGAAGGCCGCATAGCCCTTGCGGCGAGCCGCTTGAGTGTCGGCGGCGTGGGTCCGGTCCAGATAATCGCGGGCGGCGCCGAAGGCGTCTTCGGGAACGCGCACCGCGATATCGAGATCACCGCGGGTCTCGCACCCCTCTATTGCGGTCGAGCCCACATGATCGATCCGGGCTGTGCGAGGCAATTGGCGCCCGTGCTGACGCCGCCAGGTTTCGAACGCCGCCTCGGCGCGACGTCGCGCATCGGCCGGATCCGGACTGAGCTGAAAAACCGCTGCGTCCTCACCCATCAATCGTTCGCTTTGGCGGAGGCGTCGATTTCTTCCGCCGTAAAGCGCCATTCGCTCTTGCAATACTCACAGGTCATCTCGATGGAACCGTCTTCCTTGGCCATGTGTTCCCGATCATCAGCAGGAAAACGCGCCAGAAGTTGGGCCAGACGAGCGCGACCGCAGGTGCAATAGCGTTTGACCTCGCGCTCGGCCTGCACCCGAACCCCATCCTCATGGAACAGGCGATAGAGCACGCGGCCCGCCGTCAGATCCGGATCGATCAGCTCGGCGTCCTCGACGGTATTGAACAGCGCCAGGACATGCTCGAAATCCTCCGCATCAGACGGACGGCTGTCATCGCCCGCAAGCTTCTGGATCAGGGCGCCGCCGGCGCGCCAGACAGTTTCACCGCCATCGAGCACCTGCTGACCGATCGCCAGACGCAATCGGGTCGGCACCTGTTCGGACTGGGCGAAATAATGCTCCGCGCTGGCCGCCAGCGTGTCGCCCTCGATCGCGGTGACGCCCTGATAGCGCTCCATGCCTTCGCCCGGATCGATCGTCATCACGAAGTGCCCCTTGCCCAGAAGGTCGATGGGGCCCAGAGGCCCGTCGGCCTGGGCTTCGAGCGCCTGCACGCGGTCAGGGTCGAACTTGGCGTATGCCCTGACGCCCTCGCCCGGCACGAAATCGGCCACCACGAAGCTGACGGCGCCATTGCCTTCAATGTTCTGGCCCTGAGAGCCCGGCCCGCTCGCCTGGACGATCAGCCGGCCATCGAATTTCAGGGAATCCCCGATCAGGATCGCCACAAGAGCGCACTCGCCGACCAGACGCGCGACAGAGCGCGGGTAATCGTGCGCGGACAACATCTTGTCCATGGTCTCGCCAAGCCGGACATACCGACCGCGCACGCTTAACCCTTCGAGCTGGAACGTAAGAACGATATTATCGCCGGCGCCCAGTTCATCGGGACCAGGAGTAGAAATGCTATCCGTCATACGCTCCGTCTCGTTCCGCTTGTCTGTTACTCAGGCTGCAGCTCGCCAAGCGCCTTGTCGAGAGCGCTGACTGCTTCACGCACATGGTCTTCATTGATGATCAGAGGCGGAGCCATGCGAGCCACATTGTCTCCCGCCGCGCCCATGAGCAGATGGTGATCGCGCGCCTTGCCGACAAGCGTGCGGTTGCCGTAGCCGTCCTTGAGCTTCAGCCCGATCAGCAAGCCGCGTCCGCGCAGCTCCTCGACCTTGTCGGAATGCTCGTCCGCCAGACCGGACAGCGCCTGGCGCAGCTTGTTGGAGATATCGACCACCTCGTCCATGAAGCCCGGACGGGTCAGCTCGTCATACACCACATTACCGACCGCCATGGCGAGCGGGTTGCCGCCAAAGGTCGAACCGTGCGTGCCCACGACCATGTGCGCGCCCGCTGCGTCCGTGGTCAGGCAGGCGCCCATGGGGAAGCCGCCGCCAACGCCCTTGGCCACCGCCATGATGTCCGGCTGTGCGGATCCCGCCCATTCGTGCGCCCAGACCTTGCCGGTCCGGCCCGCGCCGCACTGCACTTCATCATAGATCAGCAGAAGCCCGTGTTCATCGCACAGCTCGCGCAGGCCGCGCAGGCACACATCGGGGATGGCGCGCACACCGCCCTCGCCCTGCACCGGCTCCACCAGAATGGCGGCGGTTTCCTCGGTGATGGCGGCTTTCAGTGCGTCATGATCGCCGAACTCGACCTGATCAAAGCCTTCCATCGCCGGGCCGAAGCCTTCGAGGTATTTCGGATTGCCGCCCGCATTGATGCCGCCATAGGAGCGGCCATGGAAGGCGCCGGTGAAGGTGATGATGCGGTACTTGTCCGGGCGCCCGTTGGCGAAATGATAGTGCCGCGCCGATTTCAGCGCGCATTCCACCGCCTCCGTGCCGGAATTGGTGAAGAACACCCGATCGGCGAAGCTGTCGCGGCAGTATTTCTCCGCCAGCTCGATCTGCCCCGGCACCCGGAACATGTTGGAGGTGTGCCAGAGCTTGTCGGCCTGCTCTTTCAAGGCGGCCACAGCCTTGGGATGGGCGTGCCCGAGCGCATTCACCGCAATGCCCGAGATGAAGTCGAGATATTTCTCACCGCTCTTCTCGATCAGGTAAACGCCCTCGCCGCGCTCGAAATCAAGATTGGGCGGCGAATAGGTGTCCATCAACGGCTTGGGCATGAAAGGCTCCCTGGGTGGAAAGGGGGTGAAAAATATGAATGCGCTGATCTAGGACCAGACGCGTCAGCTCTTCAAGCGCCAGCCTGAGCGCAGAAGCAGATAGGAGGCGATCAGGAGCGCGGCGTTGATGGCGAGAACCACAAGGCCGCCGATCAGAAGCGGGCTGTCATGGGCGCCGATGAAGCCGTACCGGAACCCGTCGATCATGAAGAAGACCGGGTTCACATGGCTGATCGTGTAGAAGGGCTCGGGCAGGATCTCGACCGAGTAGAAGGTGCCTGACAGGAAGGCCAGCGGCATGATGATGAAGTTGGTGATGACCGCCAGATGGTCGAACTTCTCCGCCCACAGCCCCGCGATCAGGCCGATCATCGACATCATCGCCGCGGCGGACAGGCCAAAATAGAGCATGGCCCACAAATGACTGATGGAAACGTCCACAAAGGGCGCCACGGCCAGCGCCGTCGCCGCGCCCACGATCACGCCGCGCGTCACCGCGCCGCCGATGAAGGCGGCGGCCAGCTCGCCCGGAGACAGAGGCGGCATCAGGAAGTCGACCGTATTGCCCTGCACCTTCGCCACAATCAGGGAAGAGGACGAGTTCGCGAAGCTGTTGTTGAGCATGCCCAGCATGATCAGGCCCGGCGCGACGAAGGCGGTGAAGTCCACGCCCATCACCTCGCCCCGGCGCGATCCGATCGCGAGCGAAAACACGATCATGTACAGCAAGGTGGTCGCCACCGGCGCCAGCACGGTCTGGAAGCTCACCTTCAGGAAGCGACGCACTTCCTTCTTGTAAAGGGTCCACAGGCCCAGCCAGTTCACCGCGCCCAGAGGCCGCGGCTGGGGAATTGTGGAAACATCTGTGGATTGCGGCGCCGAGGCGGCTTGATCTGACATGAGCGACTCCCCTTAAGGCTCTGTACGCGCATCTAGCACGCCGGTTGCGGCCTGTTGAGGCCATGCAATGCGCAAGAAGTTA
>MDSZ01024079.1_pt1 | contig 25381 bp, 15 predicted proteins | sample 811201 | NCBI WGS metagenome assembly MDSZ01 (sample SAMN05326647, study PRJNA326480) | marine metagenome | isolation source: seawater | place: Indian Ocean: North | collected 2010
GCGCGCGTTTTCTCGATTGAGCTCGAACCGCGGTTTTCTCGTCGGTCTTTGTGCGAACGCGCGAGAGAAGGTGGTTGTGCCGGCGTGCGAAGGTCGCGAGTTGGCCCACCCGTGGGCGCTTCTTTTTTTTTTTCGTTCTTCTCGCGGTGTTTTTGGGGCTCTCTCTCTCTTTCTCTCTCTTGGATGAAGGGAAGAGGAAGTGTCTGGGCGGAGAGATGATGTCGAGAACGGCGCGCGGTCGGGCGCACGCGACGGTAGAAACGCGCGAGCGCGGGCGTCGCCGCGTCGACGAGTGTGTCGGGAACGATGAGAATCGATCGTCGAGCGTTTTTGCGCGTCGTCGGGAGGAGAAAAAGGCGCGACGCGCGACGCGCGATGATGCGTCTCCTTCTTTTTGTTGGGGTTTCCTTTTGGAAGGACTCTCTTTTTTTCGTTTAGTAAACGCGTGTCTGCGTCTCGCATACTCACCTCTCTCGCGTCTCGTTCTCTCTTCTTCTCGCATAAAACAGAACGACTATTCAGCAAACATGGGCCGCATGCACAGTAAAGGAAAAGGGATGTCCAAATCGTCCATCCCTTACAAACGATCCGCGCCTCTCTGGTGCAAAACCTCCCCGGATGAAATCAAAGACATGATCGCGAAGATGGCGAAGAAAGGGATGACGCCGTCGCAAATCGGCGTCATCTTAAGAGATAACCACGGCATCCCGCAAGTGTCCACCGTGACCAACTCTAAAATTATGCGCATCTTGAAGGGTCAAGGTTTGGCGCCGACCTTGCCGGAAGATTTATACTGTTTGATCAAGAAAGCCGTGTCGGTGCGCAAGCACTTGGAGAGAAACCGCAAGGACATGGACTCTAAGTTTCGGTTGATTTTGATTGAATCCAGAATCCACAGATTGGCGAGATACTACAGACTCGCGAAGAAGTTGGAACCGAACTGGAGATACGAGTCTTCGACGGCCTCGACGCTCTTGACGAAGTAAGTAATTATATATATTTACATAGTTCGGTCGAGAGAGTTTAGTCGACGAAGAAAACCGATAGCAACAAGAGAGAGAGAGAGAGAGAGAGAGAGAGAGAGTGAGGGGGAGGAACCACCTAACGTAGCTAGATTTTGAAATATTACATAAATTGATATTATAGTAGCATCTTTTTTACCCGAGAATCGAGTATGCTCTCGACTCCACGACGACGCCGACGACGTCTGTCCTTTCGGCATTCGCATTCCAAAAAGGAATTGGAATGCCCAACCAAATTCCTCATAATAATTTTAAAACAAAAAAGGAAGAGGATGCCTTCGACAACACCGCCGAGGACGACGCGGACGACACCGCCGAGGACGACGCGGACGACACCGCCGAGAACGACGCGGACGTCGACGAAAAAAGCGTCCTCTCGTTCCCGAAGCGCCACGCCTCCGACCACAAAGAAACCAAAAGCGAGGACGACGAGACAAAAGAAAGACGACGACGACGACGAAGAAGAAGAAGAAGAAGAAGACAAAGACAAAGACCCCCGCGGGAAGAAGAGAAGAAGCGCGTCGCCGCTGCAGTCGCCGTCGAAGAGATCGACGAGAGCGGCTCGGCGGAGCGGTGCGAAGGAGGAGAACGAAGAAGAGACCCCGGGGTTGCCGGCAGATGGTCGGATGGTGCAAAGAGGCCCCGCGACAACAAAGTCGTCGGAGAATTCGCCTTGGACGATTCGAATGGAAGTGGAAGCTCGAGAACGCGCGGAAACGGAACGCGACGCGCTTCGCGAACAATTGGTCGCGTTGAAAACGAGACACGCGGCCATGGAGAAGAAAGTGATGGACGACGAAGGGGACGAGTTGGAAGATTTGGTGAAAGAAGAGAACGAAGTTATCGAAAAGATGCGGAAGAGATTGGAAAAAGCGGAAACGGTCAACGCGGAGTTGGAGATGGAAGTGGCGGATTTGCGAGGGAAGAGGAACGAGAGAAAAATGGTCGAGGCAAGGTTAGAAGAGGCGTTAGAGGTGAATGCAGAGTTGAGAAGCGCACTCGAAGTGGAAAAGAAAACGCTGTTGGAGAGTAATGGCAAGTCGTTACCGAAAACGTTGCCCACGAGGAAAGGAAAAGGCTACAAGAATTTTACTGACGAAGCGAATGAAATGAAAGAGTTACTACAAGAAAAAGAACAAACGATTAAGATTTTGAGGCAAGAGATGAAAAGTTTAGAAGCGTCGGCGTCGAGAGGTGACATGCTGTACTCGAAAATGGTTTCCGTAAAAGCCCTGGAGGAACGTGTACAGTCGACGGAAGCGAAATTATTGCGCTCGACTGAAAACGTGCGCGCGAAAGAGATTGAAAACGAAAAGTTACAGCGAGCGTTGACAAACGCTGGAAAATGGTCGTCCTCGTTATTACAGGAGGGACCAGAAGAGTTGAAGAACAGAGTTGGCGCTCTTCAAACGGAAACCATAGCTCTTTCCACAAAATTAGTCGAGGCGACGAAAGCGTTGAGAATCGAACAGACGAAGAGAGAGTTATTCGAATCTAAAGCCAAGGAGGAAGAAAAAGTGAAGGATGCGCTAGAAAAAGAATTGGAAACGGTCAAAATAGACGCGTTAAATGCGAAATCGATCGTTGCTTCGAAAGATTCCGAAATTTCTAGTTTACAAAAAATGGCCCAAAATGAGAAAAAAGGCGAGAAGATATTACAAACGAAATCGAGCCCGTTTTCGAACGAAATCATCCGAGGCTTGGAAAAAGAAATCACAAAGTTGAAAAACAGTAAACAAAACATCGATAATACTGCCAACAATACTAACGATACCCACTCTGAAATTGAAATGTTACAAAAGAAAGAGCAGCGTTTGCGGGTAGCGTTCCAATCCACCGTGCTCAAGTTCCGCGAGGCGGTGAAACTTTTGTTTGGATTTAACATCGAATTGGTTGGCGAAAAGGCTTCAAAGACGCAATTTTTAATCACGAGTAACGCGGACGAAAACGCAACGTTATTGTTTAACTACGACGAGGCGAAGCGTTCGGTTTCGTTGGACAAAAACGACCCGTCCTGGGAGAAACAAACGGAAAGTTTGAAGAAAAATTTCGAGTTTTACGTAGAAAAAGATCCAACCGACTTTGCGTTCGGAGTGCCGGCGTTTTTGAGCAACTGGAACATCGAACAGTACAACGCGAGAGAGATATAATACATGTAGTATAGTGTGAATAATACTAATACTAATAATAATAGATGGAAGTACACACGTATGGTACATAATAATAATACGTAGCTCGTCGTAGTATTGTAACAATTGTAAAAAGGAGACTTCGCGTAAGAAAAAGAATTCGTACGTAAAAAAAAAGCCTCCCGCACCTCTTTCGCGTTTGAACTCATCATATATTTGTCTTCTTCTTTTGAATCAAAGACGCGGTGTTGTTTGTTGTTTTTTGCGCCGCGCAAAACACCACCAACACCGCAACAACAACAAAAAAAAAATGGTGGAATGTAGAAGAGTCGAACTCCTGACCTTGCACATGCTAAGCGCACGCTCTACCAACTGAGCTAACATCCCATCGGGTGTTGTTGGGTCAAATCTTACGCAGATTCTCCATCTACAATGTAAATCCAAACCCTGAAATTAAAGTACACTAAGAAACAGGGTTTAGATATTTTCAAACCCTAAAACAAAATTCCAAAATCGTTTTTCTTTTTCTTTGTGAACTTTTTTAAGTTAATCTATAATGCGTCTTTGAGAAGAAAAAATGCACCACCACCACCACCGCGAAGAGCGCTGCTGAGGAAACACGAAGAAGAACGGATGATGATGATGATGAAGAAGAAGAAGAAGAACAAGAAGACGTCTTCTTCGCTTCTGGAGAGAGACGACGATTGTGTGCTTTTTTCGTCCCTTGGTTCTTTGTGTCGACAAAAACTCGCCTCGTTCCAAGACAAACTCTCGTGTCCAATTTGCAAAGAGTTTTTCACCTTACCGGTGACTCTCGTTCGGTGCGGACACACGTTTTGCGGCAAGTGTTTGAACGATTACGTGAGAACTTTTCAGGACGATAAGAAAAGGAAGTGTCCGAGATGTAAAGGTCCGGTGACGCACGAATCGGATTGGGATAATACCGGGGAAGTCGCGGTAAAACCGAATGAATTGGTCGAGGAGATTGTGGAGAGTTGGAAGAAAGTTTTAAAAGAGAATACTACGAGCGGCGGCGGAGGAGAAGAAATAGAAGAAGCGAATGAAGAAAAAGAAGAAGAAGAAGAAGAAGAAGAAGAAGAAGTTCATCATCATCATCATCATCATCATCATCATCATCATCATCGGTTACCAAATCCAATTCCACCTCCTACCAAATACCACCTTTTACCTGGCTCGAAGCAAGCAGAAAAAACAAGGAAAACGGCAGAGTTACGAGACGACCTCGAGAAGAAATACGGGTTCAACGGAAAGACGTTACGGACGCAAACGTACGACCAGTTGAAAGAAAAGTACGTGGATTTTAGAGACAGGTACAATACAGAGCTGAAGTTATTTCAAAGAAAGCCTGATATGGAGAGCGTAGTGAAAAACATGGAATCAATCGAAACATCCATTCGCGAAGAAGCGGAAGCCGCAAAGAAAGTGAACAAGGCAACGATGTTCTTCAACCCAAAGACAAAGAAGATTAAATCCAATGAAGATCAGAATAATATCGCGACAAAAATAGATCGTGAGTTGATGAAGAAGTTGGTCGAGCAAGCGGACGCGAACATGCAAGGTAGAGGCTTACAAAAGAAACAATTAGTACTAGAGAGAATAAAGCAGGAAAAGAACGTCGTAAAAGAAACGATTGAAATATTAAGCGACGAGGAAGACGAAGAAGAAGAACCACTTCCACTGTCGCAACCAAATTTAAAATACGTCGACTCCGAGGAAGAAGAAGAAGAAGAAGAAGAAGAAGACATTTTAAGAACACAAGATATACATTCATAGGCAATAATAGCAAAGATAGTACTAAATAATATGTAGTAGTAGTAGTAGTACCACCCATAATGAAGAAAGAAAATCGAACTTTTTTTTTAAGTCAACTCTCTCGCCGGCAAATTGTCCAACCACAATTGATGCGTAAATTCATACAAATCGCCCGAAACGCTCACCTTATACGGCGTCGGATTCGTGTGCCTCAAATGATCCGTTCGCATCAGTTTCACTTGCTCTCTTACTCTTAATCTACTTTTTTCTAAACCTACGCTTTCCTCGTAAAACTCTCGAGGACATCCACCATTCTTACCGTCCCAACAAACTAACAATAACTTCTCGACTTTCGCTGGAGTGACGAACGCTCTCTTGCTCTCTATAAACGGATGTCTGCACAAAACGCGTTCGCCTACTTTTGGTTCTTTCTCGTTTTCGCGAAGCATGACGTCTACGATCGGTTCGCCATTCTTTCCATAAAGTCGAAAACATTGCTTTTTACCGGGAATAGTCACTTTCTCTACGTCTTCGGATAACTTAATCCGTGGTTTTTTATCCATTTCTACGAGTTTATATACGCACCCCAACGCCGGCTGTGCCAGACAAGTCACTAAATGCGTCCCGATACCAAACGCATCGATCGAATGACCGCTCTGTTTCAACTCTCTCAAAACGGTTTCGTTGATATCGTTCGAGGCGGTAATTTTCGTTTTCTGCGCTAATCCTTTTGCAAACGGATGTCCCCGAAGTTCTAAACACCTCTCCGCTTCAACCATAAACTCCCTAACCATTAGACTCAAATAACTCAAATCTCCGGAATCTATTCTCACTCCAACTGGTTGAAACCCAAATTTCCTTAAAGTCAGCGCCACCGCGACGTAATTCGGTATCCCTGATTTCAACGTGTCGTACGTATCGATTAGAGCTAAAAACGAATTAGGAAACGCAATCGCGTACGCACAAAACGAAATCAACTCGCTTTCGTTCGTCTCCCCGAAGTGACACAGACCATGATTTTTACTACCACTATTTTTATCACTACTCATCGCCTCTCTCAACTCTTTCAACATCTCCCTCGCCTCCCCGCAAAAATCTTCGCACTCGCCAACTTTATTCCCATCGATATCTTCCCATTTTGAGTGCGCTTGTACAAAACTATGCGCGTGCGTTCCTCTCACGGGAATCCCAAACTGTCTCCCGGCTTCGCAATTCGACGTCGCGTCGAATCCCCCAACGTACGCGTACCTACTCGCGCTCACGCCTCCATCCACGCCTTGCGCTCTGCGTAAACCAAACTCCAAAAGCTGAGCCTCGTCTCCAGCCGTTAACCGATGTCGAGCTGCGTTTGTGGCAACTAGAGACGCGTAGTTGATTAAGGTGAGTAACGTCGTTTCGAGGAGTTGCGCGACGCCGAGAGGTCCAGTCACGTGTACCAAAGGCACGCGCGGGAAGACGACCGTCCCTTCTTTGATGCCTTCGATGGTAATCTGCGAACAGTCCACGGCGGCTAAATACTCGTCGAAGAATCTCGGGTCCATTTCCTTCGCGAACTCGCATCTTTTCAGGTATTCGATGTCTTCTTTCGCGAACCTAAAGTTCGACGCAAACTTCAGACTCTCCTCGAGTCCGCAGAAGATGGTAAATTCCCCCCCGAATGGATTCTTCCGAAAGAGCACGTCGAACGAGGCGATGCGTTCGTGCTTGTTGTTTTTCCAGTACGCGTACGCCATCGTGATTTGGTACGCGTCGGTGAGGAGCGCCGTGGCGAGATTGTTGACGCACGGAGACAGTTTCAGAAAGTTGTGGCGGTGGTGGTTTTTTTCGCCACCGCTGCCGCTTCTTCTTCTTCTTTCTTCGTCCCCGGCGCCGGCTTTGGTGGTGGTGGTGGTGTCCATCATCGTCGTCGGCCGTTTGTCGAAGCCAATTTTTTTCTCCCTTTTTTTTTCTTTCTTTCTTTCTTTCGAGAGGGAAAAAAGAATGACGAAATTATAAGCCAAAAAAAGCCAATTTTTTTCTCCCTTTTTTTTTCTTTCTTTCTTTCGAGAAGAGGGAAAAAAGAATGGCGAAATTGTTCTTAAAAAAAGACTTTGCGAGAGAGGAGTTACATACGTATATATTCTTCACACAAAGATGGAAAAGGAGGCACCGAAAACCGGGACGACCATCGTCGCGTGCGAATACGCGGACGGCGTCGTCGTCGGTGCGGACACGAGAGTGTCCACGGGTACGTTTCGTTGTCGTTGTTGTTGTGTCTCGAGGGATTTTTGTCGTCGTAGCGCACCATTTTATTTTACGTTTTTCGTTCGTTCAAGTTCGTTTGTTGTTTTGTCGAGATCTCATCATCATCATCATCGGTCTCTTCACTCTCTCCCGTAACAACAACAACAACAACAACAACAGGGACGTACATTTCCAACCGCGCGTCGGATAAAATGTGCAACCTCACGGACAACGTCGTCATGGCTCGGTCCGGGTCGGCCGCGGATACCGAAGCCGTCGCTGGGTTTGTTCGACACCACTGCGCATCGCACGCGATCGAACTGGATGGAGATGGAACGTTAGACGTGAAAATAGTCGCGCGAATCCTAAACAAGATCAACTACGAGAATAAAAACGCGAACAATGGGACTGGGCTAGGGTGCTACGCCATCTGCGCTGGCTGGGACGAAAAAATGGGAGCGCAGGTGTACTCGTGCACAGCGGGAGGCAACATGGTCAAAACGCCGTGGACGACGGACGGGTCCGGGTCGACGTATATTTGGGGATTTCTAGATTCAGAGTTTAAAGAAGAGATGACGCGAGAGGAGTGCGAGAAATACGTGTTGAAAGCGTTGACGTTGGCCATGGCCGTGGATTCGAGTTCCGGTGGGTGCGCTCGTTTATGCACGGTGAATAAAGACGGATGTTTTAGACAATTTATCAAAGGCGACGAGTTGGAAAGGCAATTAGGGGAGATCCATTTCAAAAGCGGAGGTGGGTTAGGTGGGGGCGTCGTGTACGGAGAGAAAAGCGGCGGTGTGGCCATTTGATAATACGTAGAAATATGTGTAGCTGTTTGTAATTAGATCTCTCGCGTCACGCGTGTAGCGTAGCGGCTCTTGAAAATTTTTTCCTTCTTCAAAATTGCTTCACAAAATTGGACCAAAAAGAAGTCATCAAATAAGCATGTCTTCCACGACGCCTAAAAAGAAGCAGCGAATTGACATTGATGACGATAACGATGGCGCAACGAAAATGAACCCATACACGAATCGACCGTACTCCCAAAAGTACGTCGAGATCCTCGAAACTCGCAAAAAACTCCCGGTGCACAAACAAAAATCGGAATTTTTGGATGCGTTAGCCGCCAGCCAAACGCTCGTTTTAGTCGGCGAAACTGGCTCGGGTAAAACAACTCAAATCCCACAATTTCTCGTGGACGATGGATACACTTCGACTAAAATGGTTGTCTGCACCCAACCGAGACGAGTCGCGGCAATGTCGGTCGCGAAAAGAGTCGCGGAAGAGATGGACGTGAAAATTGGAGAAGAAGTCGGATATTCGATTCGTTTCGAGGAGTGCACGAGCGAGAAAACGATCATGAAATACGCAACCGATGGTATGTTGTTGAGAGAAGCCATGACAGATCCACTCTTAAGTCGATATTCAGTGATTGTTATCGATGAAGCACACGAAAGAACATTGGCGACCGATGTCTTGTTTGGATTGTTGAAAGAGGTATTAAAGAAGCGTCCAACGGATTTGAAGTGCGTGGTGATGTCCGCGACGTTGGAGGCGAAGAAGTTTCAAGGGTATTTTGAAGGTGCGCCGTTGGTTATGGTTCCTGGGAGAACGCACCCCGTGGAAATCTTTTACACGCAAGAGCCAGAACGAGATTATTTAGAAGCGGCGATTCGGACGGTGGTGCAAATACACAGATGCGAACCTCCTGGCGACGTGCTTTTGTTTTTAACCGGCGAGGAGGAAATCGAAGACGCATGCGGGAAGATTAGGAACGAGATTAAGAATATCGGGGAAAGCGTGGGGCCCGTGAACGTAGTGCCGTTGTATTCGACGTTACCGCCGAGTCAACAGCAGAAAATTTTTGATGAAGCGCCAAAGGCTTTATCAGTCGGCGGTATTCCTGGGAGGAAGGTGGTCGTGTCTACAAACATAGCGGAGACGTCTTTGACTATAGATGGGATCGTGTACGTCGTTGACCCGGGGTTTTCGAAACAAAAAGTGTATAACCCGCGATCACGAGTGGAAAGTTTATTGGTCTCGCCCATTTCTCGAGCTTCGGCACAACAAAGAGCCGGGAGAGCCGGGAGAACCCAACCCGGGAAGTGTTTTCGTTTGTACACGGAACTTTCGTTCAAGAAAGATTTAATCGAACAGACGTACCCGGAGATTTTGCGATCGAATTTAGGCTCAGTTGTCATACAGTTAAAAAAATTAGGCGTCGATGATTTGGTCCATTTCGATTTCATGGACCCGCCGGCGCCTGAAACGTTAATGCGCGCGTTAGAATTGCTCAACTATTTAGGCGCTTTAGACGACGAAGGCGAGTTGACGCAAGCTGGGAAAATCATGTCCGATTTCCCGCTAGATCCTCAATTGGCGAAGATGTTAGTTGGAAGCACAAAATATAAGTGTTCAAACGAAATCGTGACCATAGTTGCCATGCTTTCCGTCCCGCAGTGCTTTATTCGCCCGAGAGACGATCAACAAAGGGCGGACGCGGCGAAAGCGCACTTCGCCCATTGTGACGGCGACCATCTGACCATGTTAAACGCCTTCCACGCGTTCAAACAAAACGGCGAGAGCCAAAACTGGTGCTGGGAAAACTACTTGAACCACAGATCGTTGAAATCTGCCGATAATGTTCGCAATCAGTTAGTCCGTCTTTGCAATCGCCACGGCGTTAACCTCGAATCCACTGACTTCCACTCCAAAGATTATTACGTCAACATCCGCAAAGCCATCTTAAACGGCTTCTTCATGCAAGTCGCGCACAAAGAACGAAACGGATCGTACTTAACCGTCAAAGACAATGAATCGGTTTTGTTACATCCTTCTACAAATTTAAGTGGTAAACCGGAGTGGGTCGTGTATAACGAGTTTGTGTTAACATCCAAGAAGTACGTGAGGACGGTTACGGAAATCAAAGGCGAGTGGTTAATCGACATGGCCGAACACTATTACGATTTGAGCAACTTCCCGAGTTGTTCCGCGAAGAACGCGTTGCAGCAGTTGTATATGCAGCGGGAGAGGATGAGTAAGAGTAAGAAGTAGCAGGTATGCGTTTTTAATGAGTGTAGTATATAGCAACATTTTCGTCGTCGTCGTCGTCGTCGTCGAATTATACAAAACAACTTCTGCTTCGTTACTAAATCTTCACTGTTTCGCCCAAGTATAACACACCATGCTTTGAGTATATTCACCGCGCGCGTGGGAAAGATCATCGCCACCATGTATTCCACGAACGAATCCGACGACGTAATACGACCTGATGCCAATGCTACCACCAAAAAGAACGCGTTCACTTTAGCCGAAAAAAGGTAACACAACATTTTGTTTCTTTGAATTTCCCAAGTTGACGGGAAACATTTCTTACACGTTTAACGACGCAGGTATCAACTGAAAATTCTGGAAAAGATACGATTGGACTCGAAAACCGGCCGGAGACGAAAAAGCGGGAAATTCGTGGAAGAGATTGACATTTCCGAGGCGATTGATTTTATGCGCGAGCTATCTGAGAAGAAGAGATGCAAAGTGAAAGAGGTGTCGGCTTTCTCTTCTTCTAACTGTACTTTATCGAAGCGTCCTCCTCGCGCGTGGAAATTATTGGACCACCCCGGCGCATATTACGTCCAAAACGCATTAGATGATACCGAACAGAAAGAGTTAATCGCGCATTGCGTGAAAATACTTCCAGAACAGCCGAATAAAACCAATCACTGGCAAAGATTGGGTAAACCGTTGCCGGCGGATTTGTATCGAGCGGCGAGAGAGGATTTGTATTTGAACGAAGAGGAAAGTGAGTGGATTCAGTTAAAGAAAGCTCCAAAACGAGGAGATGGAATGGAATCTAAAGCAGCAAGGCATTTGTTGAGAAAGTTACGGTGGGCAACTGTGGGGGCACCGTTTGATTGGACGAAGAGAGTGTACGAGGAAGAGCAAGCGCCAAAGGTGGACGAGAGGATTAAACAAGCGTGCGTGAAAACGCTCGAGATTGTGTTCGGGAAAGAAGTTTTAGTTGGAGAAAAAGGAGGTGATACTTTCTTCGACGGACAAGTTGGATTGGCGAATTTTTACGCTCCCGGAGACACTTTGAACGGTCACGTGGACGACGCGGAGATGAACTTGAGTAAACCGATCGCCTCGCTTTCGCTCGGTTTGCCAGCCCTTTTTCTTCTCGGACAACAATCGAAAACGTTGGAACCGGTGACTGCTTTAATCGTTCGCAGTGGCGACGCGATAGTGCTCAGTGGCAAATCTCGGACGATGTTTCACGGCGTTCCCAGAGTCTTTAGCGATGGCGAAGAGTTACCTTCTTCGTCCTTTCGATTCCCGGAAACGCTCGAGCGCACGTTTAAAGAACAAGACGAGGACAACGACGATGAATTCCTACTCGACTTTGCCAGAAGAACTCGAATTAACCTTTCGTTGCGTGACATCAGATAACATGATTAGTAGTAGAATACCGCGATAGGCATCATCACTAGAAGAAAAAGGTGCGTCGTAAAGCGTTGTTAAAGCATGCGGGGTATTTCGTACAACGTACCGAGAGAATAGAATTACACGTCGTAATAAAGCGTTATTAAAGTACGCGCGTATCTCGTTACAACATACCGAGAGGATGATAGAATTACACCTCGCCGGGCTTCTTCTGTCTTTCGTTTTACTCCTCGTTCTCTTCCTCCTTCTCTCGTCTCTTCTTTTCTTTCTTCGAAATTTTTTCTCCGTTTTCGTCTTCTTCTTCGTCTTCCCCTGGCTCTCCTGGATTTTCTTTCCTTTCCTTCTCCTCTTCCTCCTCGTCCGGCATCTCCGGATCTCCCGGCAGAGGGTTTGGCATCGGCTGTTTAATCTCCTTCAAGTCTGGAAAAATGTCCGGTCGTCTCGACGGCACCGCGCGCACGTACTCTTCCGGTAAATCCAGAACCGACCCTTCCTCTTCGTCGGCGTCTGGCATCGGCGACCTCGTCGTCGCGCGTCTTTGTCGCCCGCTGTCGCTGTCCCAAAATCGAGACGCGAAAACAACCACCCCGGGGGCGACATCTTCTTTCGCTCGACCACCCACTCGTCGTCGTCGGAATGCCCTCGCCGTAGTAAAGGTGGTCGAATCGTCCCACGTCTTCTTTTTCGGCGCATTTTGACTCCAAAGACATCTCGACATCGGCGCCTTCCTCGGGGAAGACGACGACGACGACGACGACGATAACAACAACACAGAGGAGACGTCGCGCGCGAGCATGACGACGGGACAACGACGACCGGGGTTTCTTCGAGAGAGAGAGAGAGAGAGAGAGATAAAAAAAGAGGCTGTGGTGTTCGAGAGAGCTCTTCTTTTGTCCGGCGGTGTCTCTTCTTTCCAATTTTATCCACCTTCTTCTTCTTCTTCTCTCTCCGAAAGAGGGGAGGTCTCCTCATCCGACGTCTCTTTTTTTTTCCTTTTTTTTTATATTGAGTAGGGTTTAGGGTTTGGGAAGAAAAAAAAAGAAGAAGAAGAAGAAGAAGAAGAAGAAAAGGAAAAGGCCTCAAAAAAAGAAAGAAATGGCGAAACTGGGGGAAGGCGACGCGCGATGGATCGTCTCCGAGCGCGACGACGGCGCGAACGTGCACGGGTGGCACTGGGTCGAGAAGGACTGCGCGGAGTGGTCGAGGCTTTTTTTCGAGCGGAAGTTTGTGGGCTTTGAGGAGACGACGACGACGACGACGACGACGACGACGACGACGAAGATTATGGAAAAAGATTCAGAAGGCTTCGATGAGAAAAAAGCGTCTTTGTCGAGAGGCGTGAGATTGGTGAGCCCCGTGAAGGTGACTGGCGAAGCGTATCTGAACCAGAGGAAAGGGAAAATCATAGCGGGATACGAACTGGAAATTTCGGTCGAGTACGAGTGCGAAGGAGAGAAAGTAGGGACGATGGTGCTCCCGTACGTGAGCGATGAAAATAAAGGCGAACGGACGGAAGTCAAATTCAATTTGAAAGACGAGAGCGAAAAAGCCAAGGAGGCGAAGAAGGCGTGCGAAAGCGGCGACCTGAGAAAGAAAGTGCAAGAGGTGGTGAAAGAATGGGAGGATGAAATGGCGAGAGGCACGCCAGCGATGAAAAGAGAAGCAGAAGAGAACAGCACGAAGAAGAAGACGGAAGAGGAGGCGAAGAAAGACGAGACGCGGCGACCGAAACAAAGCGCCGCCGCGGCCAAGATAGAACACGAATATAAAAGCACGCCGTTGTCGACAAAATTTCACACGATTAAATTGAAAGAAACGTTTTTATGCCGAGCGACGGACGTGTGCGAGGCGTTGTTAGATCCCAGACGCGTGATGCATTTCACGCGAACGAAATGTACGGGACAGAAAGGCGTTGGTAAATTTGACATGTTCGATGGAAGTGTTTGCGGCGAAACGATTGAGTTTATAGATGGCGAACGAATAGTACAAAAGTGGCGGTTCAACTCGTGGGAAGCTGGACATTATTCGACGGTGACAATGGTCCTGAAAGAACCAGATGCTGGGAACGTAGTTTTAGAGTTGGTCCAAACGAATGTGCCAGAAGCCGACGCGCACGGAAACGAAAACGTTATGGAAGTCACAGAAAATGGATGGAAGAACCTCATATTCGCTCGAATCAGAAACGCGTTCGGGTACGGCGCAAATCTTTAACAATATAAACAGCTTTTAAAATTGGGTTTTACACTATCGTTTTCACTTAATTAACTCTTTCACTCTCGCTCTCGCTCGCTCTCTATTCAAATCACATTTCTCTCGACTACCTTTCTATCGACGTTGTCCTTTGTCTGGGTCATACGGTTGCTTATTTGGATCCGAGCCCTTCTCAGATGAAATCGATTGGTTACCTGGACCGGCAATACCTAACCAATCCCAATTCTCAAAGTTGATCTCGTCCAAACCGGTTTGCGTTTGATTGTGGCACGTTTGTTCGCATGCCCCTGCAGTCGCGTCTCTACAACCCACAAACCCACAAATTGGGGATGAGCTCGGGAATCCGGTCACTTTTATCTTCCAACACACACCAGACCTCTCCGGATACCACGATACTTTGTGATCGCGATCAAACAAAATATGTGTGTTACCATCAGGCGCGAAAAACAACTCATCGCCAACTTGAGTCCAGCTGGTGACGTCGTCGCACGGCTCGGTTGAAGAAACGTCACCATCGGCGTTGCCCACATACAAGATCGCACTCTTCGACTTTGCGGCCGTTTCATTAGAACCGTAGGCATCGATTTTGTTCACCCACAAAGCCGAGGCAAACTCATACAGGATTTCTGCCGAATCGCCTGGTCTTGTCCCATCGTTAAATGCCGGGTATTCTGTAGCCTCTAACCTTTTAGTCTTCCAACCGCCATCTTGTACCGCCCCGTCCCCAAAGACGCAATTGACCGTCTTATTTGGCTCGTAGCCGGGCTCGTAATCATCGTCAACGACATAAATTCTACTGATGTTGTAATTATGATTGCAAATTGCGTTATTATTCGGGTCGATTGTACCCCCAACAAGCTGCGTGATTGGAGGCGGCGGCGGCGAAGGCGGTGGCGAAGGCGGTGGCGGCGGGGACGGAGGTGACGGGGGAGGAGGAGACGGTGGAGACGGTGGCGGAGACGGAGGTGACGGGGGAGGAGGAGAGGGGGCCGGCGGAGGAGGAGACCCTGGCGGCGGCGCCGGAGCTGAGTACGGCGGCGGAGGCATCAACTGGTACGCCTCTCTCGTCAAGATGACACTGTACGTTTCTGTAAAGCCTGCTTGTTGGAGTGATGTAATGAACGAGCTCTTCGCTGTTGTTCCCTCTACAGTGTCATAACCGAGCGCGTTGATTTTGTCGATGAGACTCTGAATGTACTCCGCATCCGACAGAACATAAAAATCGACGTCGACGGAACCGTAACTCGCGATGAGCAAACTTCTTGTGCTCACAGACAAAAAGTTGTTGTCTTCCGTTTGACTCAAAAGTGCTCTGCGTCGACGAGCTACGTCGAGAGGAGTGTTTTCGATGTCGTCGATACCAACAGCTTTCGGGTTTACGTCCAAATAGAGCGCCAAACCGTCCAAAAAGTCGTCGTTTACAAACGTATCCTTGGTGTACCCGTCTACGCGAACGGAGGCAACAATCTTAGAAGACAACTCACCAACCGTCGATGGCGTAGAGTTCGCGTATCCTGTAGCGTAATACACCGCCGCATACACACCCGCCATGATAGAAACGACGAGAATGGTCATGTAGACGGTCCATCTCATCGTTTTTCTCGTCTGCTTGCGAACGGCTTTCTTACTTATCGTCGGCGTTCTGTTAAGCGACGTCGTGCGACTCGCCATGCGCGACAACGTATTCGTTCTCTTGAGTTGCTGGACCTCCGTGTCCTCGCTCTGCGCGTGTTTCTTCCCGATACCCAACATACTGACGGTATTGTCCTTGAAACTCTTAATTTGACCGAGAATACCTTTCTTCGGTTCGATGAATTCGTCACCAAGCTCCTCGTTGAAGTCCTTGATGTCCTTGTGCCACGAGTACAGAAAACAGACAGAGTAACCTACCGCCCCGAACGCAGCGAACGCAATCATACCATAACCAAGGTTTTCCGCGTAGTCGCTCTCGACTTCACCAGTCAAACCAAGCGCGCAGCCGTGGACAATTAAAAGACAGAACTCCATGATGATCCACGCGATGTTTTGCACAAACAACGCGTATGGTCGAATAATCGCGACGTACGCCAAGTGCATAAAGTCGAGGCAGAACAACACCTTGGCCTGATACGTCGCCTCTGCATCTTCTGTGTACATGCCGTAAATAGCAGCGGAGAAGAATAACTTCGCGTATGAAAGGAAGATGGCGTATGCGTACCAGTACGGAGAAAGCGTCCTGTTCCTGAACGTCGCGCCTTCGAGGTCCACGTCCCACGATTTGAATCGACCAGTGTTCGACTTCAATCCTTGCATGAGCGGGCTAAATCCCCACCAATCTCCGCGTTCACGAACTGATTTTGGGTGTGGTGGCGTTGCTCGGAAGATGATGTACGCGAGCGGACACACAATAAAGAAAAACGCAAATCCCATACCACACATGCCAACCGCGTAGCCGGCGTCGGTTTGATTAACCATAACAACCATCAATGCTCTCGTGACGCCCGGACCAACGATTAAAAGCGCGAGTAACTCAATCGCCGGAATCGTCATGAACGCCGGAATGACCCAGAGCTTTCGCAAACACACGACGATGCCCATGAGGTGCCCAAAGATTGCCAAAGAGCAAAAGACAGCCGACCAAAACGCCACTTCAACAAAGTAATCCCAACCTTCTTCGTCGTAAACGCCAACTGCAGCGTCGATAATTGCAAGTTCGTCTTGAACCGGAATCGTGTTCCACTCTTCCGTTGTATCTTGGAGCAACTTACGTCGACTTCCCTTTGCAGCCGCTGTGTACGTCGCCTCGGTGAGTTCCGCGAACGTCTCATCCTCGTCCAAATCCATGCCTCTCTTCACGCCAAACAATTCCGTTTGGTACGTTGAGTCGTGGTACTCTGGTTTTGAAACTTCCGGCGCTGGGATAGCCATGTTCAAAAACATTAATCTGCCCATAGAAACGGCGTATTGTGCCGGCATTCGGGGCACAGAGAGCATAGACGTGAAGGCCAATTGCTGAAAAAACGCAATCAACGGCAAAATCGAAAGCGTATCGACGACAATAGGACCTCCTCCAGGCAAAGGTGTCAACGAAGCGATCGATAACAGCGATCCAAAGGCTAAACCGAACGTTGATATGTGAGCAGCATTGGTAACCGTACCCGAGGCCGTGTATTGCAACACGTCGTGGGATACGCCGTCGCCGTTCCAGTTCCCGGAGATGTCTCTCGTAGAATATGGGTAGGTTCCAACCGCACACACTTTGTTCGTGTTCGCCCAGCATCTCACGTACACTTTACCGACGGAAGCGTCGTACAAAACGTCCTTTGCCCAGCAGTTCGTGAAATTCATGGCTGCCAAAAGATTCCCCGGAGTCAATCGAACTCTCTCACCAAAATCGACGAGAAAACCGACGTACGTCTGCGTGGAGAAGCCGCGGTTCGGACTCGTAATCGTTGGCGTCGGCGGGAGGATATCATACGTGAGCTTGAGACCATCACCTTGCGTCGTTGAAGGACGACCCCGTTTATCGACCAACTTTTCCCAATCTAAGTTGACAACTCTCGTTCCGCCTGCGCACGTCAACTCGACGTCGAATTTATGTAACCCCGTCGCGTACGTAATCGCAGGATCTTCAACAACACGCACGGGAGCACCGGCCTCGCATCCTTCCGCAATAATCAACGACGAACTTTCCGAGTTTTCCGGTCCAAAAGACGCGTCCAACTTATTCAAAGTCACGCGAACAACTGCTACGCCGGGCTTTCCGTTGCCTTCAAAGATATACCAAGCGCGTTCCGTCTCTCGAACGACTTTAGTACCTCCATACTCCCACGTGGTTGAGTTGAATTCGTGCTTTTCGTTCACCAACGGCGCCGCATCAATGCGCGCCGTTAAACGTACGAGATCTTCGCTGTATGGTGGCGGTTTCGGAAAGGGCGGGGGGGGAGGCGGGGGAGGCGGCGGCGACGACGGTGGCGGTCTCGGTGGCGGGGGCGATGGTGGTGGAGGCGGAGGCGATGGTGGTGGAGGCGGTGCAGCGACCACAATATCTCCCTTAACACTCTCTGAGACGTCTGAAATGATCAAACCTTCTCTTTCAAATGCGCCTCTCCAAGCCGAGGGGACGTAATCAGTCAACGTATTTTGTAAGTATTCCGCGTCGCTTTCGTCCAAAGCGGCGACGCTGTACGAGATCTTAATCCTGTTCGTAACACCAGCGAGCTTTCTTCGCTTTGTTCCGCTGCCCGAGACGTCTACGCACTTATCGTACGTGATTGCACCCGGAGAAATGTTCAACATTTCCGCTAACGCCTTCTTGAAAGCCGCTTGTTTTTCCTCAAACTCATCGCAATCGTACCCGGTAAAAGTCGTGTTTGTGCTGAACGAGTACGTCGCTGGCGGCGGAGACGGTGGTGGCGGGTATGGCGGAGGCGAAGGAGGAGGCGAAGGAGGAGGACTCGGCGGCGATGGCGGCGGCGGCGGCGAAGGAGGAGGCGAAGGAGGAGGACTCGGTGGTGGTGATGGCGGAGGCGATGGCGGCGGACTCGGCGGAGGACTCGGCGGAGGACTCGGCGGAGGACTCGGCGGCGGCGATGGCGGCGGACTCGGTGGTGGCGGTGGTGGACTCGGCGGAGGACTCGGTGGCGGGGGCGGCGGCGGCGAAGGTGGAGGACTCGGCGGAGGAGGAGGACTCGGAGGACTCGGCGGAGGACTCGGCGGAGGACTCGGCGGCGGCGATGGCGGCGGACTCGGTGGTGGCGGTGGTGGACTCGGTGGTGGACTCGGCGGTGGACTCGGCGGTGGACTCGGCGGTGGACTCGGCTGCGTCGTTTGCGCGTTTGCAAACAAGAAAAATCCAGCCTTTGAACTGCTCCTCGTCCCCTCTCTCCCTTCTCTTCTCAAACCAGATGAAGAGGCTGGCGACCATCCCGTCAAATCACCGCCCGATCCGGAAAACATCACCAACGCTGCGATCACCGCGACCGCGACGTTCCTTCCCATCGTTTTCGTCCAAAACGTTTTCTTCTTCTGCTTCTTCGAAGCGAATCTTACCGTCTCGCACACGCGACGATTCAAATCTCTCGATCGCACCGGGAGGGGTGACATAATCTTTTCCTTCTCGCGCGCGCGCTTCCTCTTTCCTCTCCCTCGCGCACCTCCGCACAAGGCCGGTGTTGTTGCGTTACGGGAGGGAGGATCGACGCTTTGTCTCGCGCGAGGGGCCAAGTCTTCGGGCTTTTTCTTCGGAACCAACTCGAGAAAACGCGGGTTTCGTATTTCTAATCGTTTACTTTTTCTCAAAGGTGCGTTTGGGCCCTTTACGAAGCGGCGTCCGGACTCTTTTTTACGCCTTCGGATGCCCGTGTGATCTCTCCCCCAAAGTCCTTTCTTCTTCTTCTCTCAAAGTAAAGGCGTCGAGCCGATCTTCTTTTTTTTGTCTCGACGATTCTTTGGCGCGTGCGCTGCCCAAAAGAAGGAGTGTCGCCAACAACGTGGTGTTGGTCTCTTCTTCTTTGTGTCAAAAACCGCGCGCGGTGACCGAGAAGGGGGCTTTGGAGAATTTTTGGACGTTTGCGATGATGATTAGTCCCCAATAATAATAATCACGTGTGTTTTACTCCCATTTTTTCCAGTATTATTTTCTCCCAACAAAAGAGGAGGAGGTCCCTTGTGTATAGCCAATCGCTCTAATAAAAAGAGGAGGAGAAAAAACGTGCTGGCAAAAAAAAAAATCAAAAAATCTCGAGCCAATAATTTAAGGTCTCTCAAAAAGAGGAAGAAAAAGAAGAAAGGCGTACGTACACGAACGAGGACGCTACAAGGGTGGTACTCTTTTTGACGTCTCTCGACGCTGCGAAGCGGCTAAGCGCGCGTTTATTATTAGTACCGTTTTTGAACCAAAACTATCGTCGACAACGCTGGAATCGTGAGAAATATGTCGTCGACGTCATTAATATCATCTCCTCTCGATATTTTCACGCGACTCAAAGTTTCCGCGTCGTTACATATCGCGCCTTGCGCCGGGTGCAGCTCTAAAATCTTGGAGGAGGCGTTCGTCGAAGTCGAAGAGTTTCTCACGTGGCGTTGGAACGCTTTTTCGGCGTAATTTTCGATGTCTCTTGACGTCGCGTTGATGCACACGACGATGCGTTCAAAGTTTTCACATATTTTTTGCTTCTCTAAACCATCATCGATGACGTAGACGAGTAAACCAGGTATTTGGTTATTGCCGCGATTGAAAAACGATACGCGATTTTGAACGTCTTTGAACGTCTCCAACGCGAAGAGTTTCGAGCTCGAGCGAATAGACATCAACTCGCAGAAATAGTCCGTTTGTGCGAGTATGTCTTCTTTTGAAGGCTTATTCTCGTCGACATTCGCTAAAAACGGACGAATCAAATCGTATCGGCCTTCGTTTTTCGATCGCGGGGGCATCCCGACGCCAAAATTGTGCGTCTCGCCGGAGAAGTCTAATCGATTGAACCAATCGCCGCTATCGTAACTGTCACGATCTAAACTCTTCGAGCGCAACAACTCATCGCCAGCGTGGAAAAAGGGCACACCTTGAGATAACGCGACGATCGAAGTGCACACGCGATTCATGCGAACTCTATCGCGTAATGTCGTGTGTTCGCTGCTTGCACGAAGCGCGATGCAATCGAACAACGTTTCGTTATCGTGCGCGGAAACGTAATTAACCGTTTCTTTCGGTTCTCCGGCGTAAGCAACGTTTGAGTTCTCGTAAGCCGCGTTTTTCAGTTGCGTCTCGACGCCATGCCTGTTCGTGAACACGTACTCGCGTAAATTGCCGGCGAATGCAGCGATGATTTTCTCACCGTCTTCCATCATTCGATATTTGCGAGACACGTCGTCGTTTCCTTGCGCCATATTCGCACGGTCGAGCAAACCAGTCGCGAAACCTTGTTCGCGAGGATCACCAAAAGGCGTTCCGCCAACCGCGCCTTCGCGCACGCGATCGTTGAACGAACCAATGCCAGTATTCGCGAGGTTCATTTGCGAAGCGTTCATGCCGACACGGTTTTGCACAACCTCGGCGTAATCCCATCCTTCGCCATATAAGTACAATTTCGATCCATCGATGCCGTCTTTTTCTAAAGTCAATGACTCTAACTTTGCTTTCGCTTTGAGCATGGTTTTTAACATGATGTGTCCCATTAAATCGAATCGAAACCCGTCGACCTTGTAATCTTTCGCCCAGTGGACTAAATCGTCAACGATGAGTCTGTCAAACATGTAATGTTCGCTCGCGGTGTTGTTACAGCAAGTAGACGCTTCGTAATCGCCTCGAAAATTTCTTCTGTGGTAGTATCCAGGAACAATTTTATCTAATACAGAGTTCACATCGGTCGGACCGCTGCTCAAAGTGTGATTATACACCACGTCGACGATGAGTCTCAAGTTCATTTTTTCGCTCAAAGATTTAACCATTTCGCGATACTCTAAAATTCTCGTCGGACCATCTGGATTGGTCGAATATGAGCCTTCCGGGACGCCGTAGTGAACGGGGTCGTATCCCCAATTAAAATTATCTTCGGATGCAATTTTTGACGTCAAAGTTTGTTGAAACTCCGAGTCGCTTTCCAACGCCTCCATGCCAGAAATATCTGCCGAGGAAAGCGACTTTTGATTTTCAAGTCGTTCCGGAACGCTCCCGAAATCGTACGTGGGGAGTAAGTGGACGTGCGATAATCCGTGCTGGGATAATTTCTTTAAATGTCTCACGCCTCTTCCTTCGTCGCACGAAAACGCGTTATATTTACCTCTCGCCTCTTCTGGCACGGAATCGTCCAAGGCGGAAAAGTCGCGCACGTGCAACTCGTAAATACCGCCTTCGCAAATATGATTCATACTCGGTTTCTTGAACGTTTCCCATCCTTCCGGTTTTGCCGACGCATCATTTTCGACGTCAAATATGTGCACTCTTCGTCCATCCGCGGCTAACGATCTCGCGTACGGATCCGACGCGATTGAAGTCATGACTTTATTTTCTTTTGGATGAAACACCGTCACTCTAAAATTGTAATACATCTGGTACAACTCTTTGCGTCTGCCGTGAATAACCCACGTCCCGTTCGAGCTATCAAACATCATCTCCAATTCCTCTTTCGGTACCGAGAAATCTGGGGAATCAAAGAGTAAGAAATCAACTTGAATGGCGCTCGGCGCCCACAATGTGACGACAACAATTTCATCCGTAAAAGTACACCCGAGTGGTCCGTCGTAGCTATAAAAAGCATCCAACGCGCCGTGAACTTGCAAACCGCACGCATCCAACGGTTCACTTTTTTTGCTACCATCCACTATTTTTTTCGTTCCAACGGCGAGTTGTGTCTTCAAAAGCGCCTTCATTTTCGCATCAGGTACCGCCGACTCGCCGATTTCATAAAACGCGAAACATTTCTCGTTAAACACGGCTGGAAATTTCTCTTTCACGGCCACATCAATGCTTCCTTCATCAACCCGCGACAATATAGCCTGTTGTACATTCCCATCTTCCGGATCCCCACTCTCTACCCCATCTGCGGTCGCTTTCAAACTGCCACTTTTACTCGAATACAACTCCACCGCGACGACTGAAGTCTCTTCGTCGTCCTTCACGCCATTAAAATCTTTCGGCAACGCCACCAACCGTTTATCCAACAAAATCGCCCGTTGAGAACATATGTCTCCTTTCGGCAATTTATCTAAATCCGGCTTATCCTGCCAAATCTCTCGATACCCACTCACTAAGAAAATCTCCACGTCCTCTTCGCCGCTCGGCACTTTCATCGACTCCGCGCGCACGTCCTCCTCTTCACCTTTATGCAATAAAACTGACACTATCTTCGAATTTGTTCCGTCCAATTCCACTTTAAATGTCTCAAACTGAGGATGGTGATCTTTCTCTTCCATACTTGACGTCGGAAATAACGGTTCGTCCCATTCCGTCGGTTTTTTTACGTCTCCCCAGACGTGTAAACCGAAACCATCGTAATCCGATTCTTGACGGTGGTAGTTGACAACTAAGAAACGCCGCGCGTTGCTGTCATTGTTTCTAGCGGTGGGTTCTTCCTCCGAAGAAGCTCTCGCGAGGACGCTTCTTCTTCTCCGTCGAGCAGTCTTCGATGCGTGGGAAGGTACCGTGCGAATTGATTTCATATCTGAGCATCGACGATGCTCAACTTTCTGATGTGGTGCGTGGTTTTGCTGCTCTGACAACGACAACGAGAGAAGATTAGAAGCCGCGGAGGAGGCTAAAGAACGCATCCCTGCAATGGTGATCTCTCTTTTCTGTTGTCACGAATGGATCTCTGTCTCTCTCTGTCTCTCCCCGCGCGGAAAAGTTTTGAAGAGAGGTCCTTTTTGTCGTACAGTAAAGTAGTCACTTTTTCGAAAATAAATATCTCCCGTTTCTGCTGGTCTTTAATTACAAAAAAAACGAGTGGTTCTTGCGAAAGAGCCATACGTAAATACATTACGAGCATGGCAACGAAACGAGAACAAAAGCGCGTTTACGATTTACAACGTGTACGTGTTGGTGCACTAATTTTAATTCGCTCACTGTGTGAGGGGAGGTACTTCCTTTCAAATTACATTCTACAAAGACGCGGCGCACGCGTGAACTACTATTTCTCTTTTTCTTCTAGTTGTGCGCGGTGCTGCCTTTTTTAATATACTAAAAGTCGATTAGTACACGTAGTTCTTTTGGAAGGTGGAGTCGGTGTTAGCCAAAGATTCATCCGGGTTGAACTTGCCGAGTTGCGCGAGACCGTTTTCTTCCGCACGTCTGGACAAGATGGCTTGCGCCTTGCCAACCATGGCGTCGTCGCCAGCCCACGTCTTGATGACGGAGTTTTGCAACGCTCTCGCGTACGAGAAGGACACGTGCCACGGGTTCGGCTGTTGGTTCATGGCGTTCAAGTACAAGGTGGAGTCCAATTCGGACAAACCGCCAGACAAGAACATGATACCGGCCGTGGCCGGCGGGACGCGAGAGTTCAACATCTTCAAGGTCGCCTCGGCAACTTCTTCCGGAGTGTTTCTCTTTGGGCAGTCGGCACCCGGGCCAACCATGGACGGCTTCAACAACATGCGGTCGAACATGACGTTGTTGTCCGCCAGGTACTTGAAGGTTTCCGCCCAGACCGCGGAGGCAACTTCATAGGTTTCTTCCAAGGTGTGCTCACCGTCGAGGAGGATTTCCGGCTCGACGATCGGGACCAAACCGGCGTTTTGGCAGATGGCGGCGTATCTCGCCAAGCCGTACGCGCAGTCGGTAACGGCGATCTTGGACGGGCCAGACGGGATGGAGACGACGGATCTCCATTTGCAAAAGCGCGCGCCTTGCTTGTAGTATTCCGCGGCTCTGTCGGCGAGGCCATCCAAACCTTGGCACCAGGATTCGCCGTTGCTGTTCGCAAGCGGTCTCAATCCCTTGTCGACCTTGATACCCGGGTAGATACCTTGCTCATTCAAGCAGTCGACGAAAGCCTTGCCATCCTTGGTGGATTGGTAGAGGGTCTCTTCAAAGAGAATGGCACCACCAATGTGCTTACCAAGGTCCGGGGTCGTGATGAGTAGTTCTCTGTATCGACGACGGTTTTCTTCGGTGTTTTCAACCCCGACGCCTTCGAGACGGGAGCCGCACGTGGCGTTGGATTCGTCCATCGCCAAGATACCTTTGCCCGGCTTGGTCATGTTTTGCTGTTGTGACAAGAAGGAGACGAAGAAGAAGAAGAAGAAGAAGACGGAATCGTTTTGTGAGTAAAAAACATCCACGATACGACGAAAGAAAGAAAGGAAGAAAGAAAGAAAGAGGAATATTTTTGTGGTCTTCCTTTCCTTCTCCGGTCAAGAAAAAAAAAGGTAAAACCAATCGGATGGATATACCCATCCGAGAGGGAGAAAATCGAATCTCTCCCGAGCGCGCGCGCGGACGCGCGTCGAACGGAAATCCTCTCAAACGCCTCCACATTCCATCGCAACCGTATCGAATGCATTCAAATCCGTCGCAAAAATATCCCGTTCGCGTTTCTTCCTCGCTTTACGCCCGAAGATTAATGCGACCAAATTGAGCGGGCAAAAATTTGCGCTTACTTTGCGCGCACAAAAAAAAAGGAGGGACGCACCGCAGTTTGCAACAATTCATCGTCGTACTGGCCGGCGCGAGTGACGACGTTGGTTCTTTTGGCGACGGCCGCCTTGGAGACGACAACCTTCGCGCCTAACAACGTGGATTGGGTGAGTGCAGACATTATATGCGTGTGCGTGCGATATAAAAAGTAACGTCGGGTTTTTCCCTTTAATCATCTTTCTCATTCTTTCGTCTCTTCTTCGAGTCGTCAAAGTCGTCTCGGAGAACAAAGCCGTCACGAGGGGTCCTCGTCGTCGTCGTCGTCGTCGTCCTGGGACCACAAAAAAAAAAGAAAAAAAAAATTGGTCGTCGTCGTCCGAAGTCTCTCCCAAAAAAAATGAAAAAGAGAAGAGATTTTTGGATATGAAAAAAACGCAAAGTTTCGATATGAGAGGACACACGCCAAGCAAAAAAAAAAAGACCCAAGCAAAAAGAGGACGTGGCGTCTTCACCTTCACCTTTTTCGAGGA
>MDSZ01094962.1_pt1 | contig 25379 bp, 11 predicted proteins | sample 811201 | NCBI WGS metagenome assembly MDSZ01 (sample SAMN05326647, study PRJNA326480) | marine metagenome | isolation source: seawater | place: Indian Ocean: North | collected 2010
GAATAGCAGCATTTAGAGTTTACCTAGGTACAATTTGTTTTTCATTATTTAGATTACACCGCACCGTTTCAGTGCTGTCCATACTCGTATTTTCGGGTACCAACTGGCCTCTTTCTCCTTCTCGAAAAATGTCTTCTCGTTTGGAGCTTTCTCCACGTCATGCGAAACCAAGGGTTTTATGAAATCTTTCGCAAAGAAATTTTTTCTCTCGATGACGTCAATGTTGGTCGTAACACTCGCCCTTTCCAACTCGTCGCAATCGGATTTGGAAAGTTTGTTATTCATGTATTCCGGAAACGAGCTTATCGCTCGAGAAAAGTCCAACTTTTTACCGTGCGTGAGAGCTTCGAATAAGTGGGAAAGGACTGTGGCCGGTTGGATGGCCTTTCCATTGCTCTGTGTCATAGCAATCGCTTCCACGTGCTCACCTTTTTGGAATCGGTTGTAGGATTGTTCCCAGTTAGGCGGAACCATTGTTCCTCCGCTTCCTTTCTTCGGTCGGTATTCCGCGAGTTTCCAAGGCGTTTTGGGCGTGATTGTATCTAGCGTTAAGAGTTGCAACGTCCCTCTTGGGGTATTCGCAGCTTCAGTAGAAATGACTAGTCCCAACTCCGTCACACTCTTTTGTATCAAAGCGCACAAATTTTCCAGGCCGGAAACGCGAACGCCAACTGCTCGTAAAGCTTCCATGGTCGATGGTTTCGCATATGCGATTTTCTTGCACAGATGCTGTGCCAGCACATTCGCTGGCGCCAATCGGAGAACTTTTGCCCGTTCGTCTCTCCAGGATTCAATTCTACGCAACAACTCCAAATGTCCATTCGCTCTGGATTCTTGCCCACTCGTTCGATAGTATTTGATTTGACGCAACCATTGTAACTCTGCGGTAACAATTTCGGAGTTGGTGCCGTTTTGTTGCAGTAAAAATTCCTCCTCCGGGATGGTCGACACATCCACGCCGGCAGATACCAACTCTTTTTTCGTCGCTTCGATCTTCTCCTTTAGGGCCTTCTCAGAGTCTAACAACGCTTGAGGGACGGGCAAAATCATCTCTTTAGTAGTAGTAGGCGACGACGAGTCGTTGTAACCACCAAACAACTCCATGCGCGCTTTTGGCGAAAGCGAGTAGACGTTCCAGGATCCGTACGCACCTCTTACTTTCTTTTCGTTAACGTAGTTCGCTCGCACTAAAATGCCAAGAACTTCCTTGTAAAACTGCTGATTCCTTGAGTTTTTATCCGCTCTCTTCTTCGCCTCGTCAATCTGAAACCTTTGCCATTGGTGTTGTAAAACGACTTCGCCCCCCTTCTTTGGAGTTTTGCCGAGAACAGCGTCGATCAACTTTCCCATCGGTAAGCTTCCTGTCACGGAATATTTCAATGTCAACAAGACAGGCATGACTTCGTTTAATAAGTTTCTCTGTAAATCGTCCGCTTTGATCGTTTTGCACCTGATGCAGTTATCGCAAGTGCCACATCGCGAGCCAAATTGAGGCGTCTCGTCAAAGTGTTCAAGAATCATCGCACGACGACACTTTTCTCGTTCAATCGCGTATTGTTTCAACTTTTCCGTCGAGTTTAATTGTGTTTGTAAGGACTCCTTAGTTAATCCTTTGGTGTAAAAGTCCCCAGAATACTTGGAAAAATCTGAATCGGAAAACAACATGGAGACATTCGAAGCCGCACCGTCTCTTCCAGCTCTCCCGATTTGCTGGTAATACTCTTCCATCGTTTTCGGGGCTCCCATGTGAATAACCGCACGAACATCGGCTTTATCGATACCCATCCCAAATGCGGTCGTTGCAACGACAACTCTACACTCGGATGATAAAAAGCGCATGTGTGCGTCATTTCTGTCCTGAGGATTCATCGAGCCGTGATACATAGCGACGTTTTCCAAGCCAATTCTTTGTTGCAAAGCGCCGGTTAACTTGACAACCTCCGCGATAGTCGCACAATAGATAATAGAGGATTCATACTTTGGTTTCGATAAAGAAGCTGGTAAAGTGCGTTGTTGTTGTTGTTGTTGTTGTTGTTTTTCTCTAATCGCTGTAATCTGAGATACGACGTAATTCAAATCGTTGCTAAAATCAACTTTTCGATGACATTGAATGCGCAAGTTTGGTCTATCCACCGAGTTTGTGGCGATGTAAGGATTATTCAATTTCAGAGTTTTTGAAATGTCCTCGCGAACGTGCTTCACTGCCGTCGCCGTCAACGCCATGATTGGAATCCCGGGAAGTTGATCTCTCAACACTGCCAACCGTTTGTAACTCACTCGGAAATCGTGTCCCCATTGAGAGATACAATGCGCTTCGTCGATGGCGATTAACCCGATTTTGTTCATAGTCTTTAATGATTGTAATCTCTGCATAAACACAGAAGAAGAAGTTGTAGAAGAAGAAAACTCATCGTCTCTAAACGAAATCTTCTCCGGCGTCACGAACACAATCTTATACTCGCCTCGAAACACGCGTTCTTCCACCGTCTTATCAATTTGCCCGGACCCAAGAAAACAGGCGATATCGGTCTTCCCACCATCTCGATCAATACTATTACCAACCGTATTATTCAATGCCGTCACTTGATCTTGCATCAAGGAAATCAACGGCGACACGACGATTGACATTTTCCCGCCTTCGTGCAGCGCGGGAATTTGATACGCCATAGATTTCCCGCTTCCGGTAGACCAAAATACGCACGTGTCTCTTCCTTTCATCGCAGCTTCGATGACTTCCTTCTGGCCTGGACGAAAATTCGAGTACCCGTAATACTTTTCTAACGTTTCTTTTAGAGTTGTCGTCTTTGCGTTTGCATCTTGCTTTTGTTGTTGGTTCTCCTTCTCTTGTTGGCTCATCTTCTTCGCGGAAGGTTGCGAGGCAAAATCCATCGCGCGTTTCGTTTTATGCAGAGGAGAAGATGACCCCATGGACGTTTTGTTACCATCCGTCGTCGTCAGCGCGTCCTCGTATTCTCTCTTCTGCTTCTTCGTCGTGAAGGCATTATTCGCGTTGTCTTCTCTTTCCGACAATCGCTTTTCAGCGGTTGAGAATACGACGGGATCTTCGAAGAGTTCGTCGTCCCACTCGTCGTCGCCGATGTTCATGACGGGTCTCGCTCGCTCACCGGGACGGAGCGCGGCTCTTCTTTTCGTTCCTCGGAGATTGATGAGTGCGCGCGCGCGCGAGAGAGAAAGAATTTAAAAATGGGGCGAGAGAATAAGAAGAAATTTGGAAAGGGAAAAAAGAAAGGAAGGAAAAGAAAAGAGGGAAAAAAGGAATGTGAGCACTCACTCCCCTTGCCAAGAAACAACAACGGAGGTGAGAAAAAATTTAGGTTTTAGACCCGTCCCATTGTTCGTACAAAAAAAAAAAACCAAAAGGGGAAAGAAGGAGGAGAAAGAAAGAAGAGCCGCTCGAAGACGACTTTTTTTTTGTTTGGGGGAAAATTGGACGACACGCATCGTGAAAGAATAAAACGCGCTCGCGTCATAATAATAGCGCGCGAACGGTGCACGACGTCCTCGCTCGATACTAGCGTCTGCGAAATGAGAACGCCAGCGTCGCCGGCCGTGGAGGCGCTGTTAACGCCGAACAGAGGCGAGAGTCACGATGAGAACACGCCGACGAATTTCAAGAACAAGAACACGAGTGCTTCCAGGGGGAAATCCAAAACGCCGTTAAAATCCCCTTTAGCGGTGGTGGGCTTGTTATCCCCGAACGACGACACTTTGGAGAGGCAACAGTCTATGAAGAAGAGACAAACAGTTTCTGCGTTCCGGAGAGAGTTGAGTAAGAACGTGGAGAAGCAGTTGGAGGATATTGATGTCGCTAATGTATCTTCCCCGTCTTCAAATGAAGAGGGTGATGAAGAAGAAGATGATGATGTTGTCAACGAGAACGTGAAAGAAAACGTCTCTTCGAAAGTTCAAGAGAAACACCAGCAAAATAAGAAAGCAGCGATGACTGGTGCAACCGCAGTGAACAAACCAAAGTTGACGCAAGACGCGGTTATGAATTTGTATGCCAACTGTATCAAATTAGCCTCGGAGAACAAAATCAACGCAAAGAATACGTGGTCGTTGGCGTTGATCGATCACATTTCGGATATCGTCAAGAACGAGAAAGACGAGGACGATAACACGAACTTTCAAAAAGCATCGTGTACTTTAGAGGCTGGAGTAAAGATTTACGCCTCGAGAGTTGATTCGTTTCACTCGGAGACGTTTCGTATGCTTGGCGGGATATCGAACGCATCCGGGGGCAACGGGGAAGACGAAGAGAATTTGGATGATCCGAGACGAGGTTCCGGTGATGGCGCGGACGAATTCGACGAAGATGGGAACCCGATTCCGAAGCAAAAGAAACAATCGACGAGATCATCGAACGTGGTCACGTTAGAAAATCCGGAAAATCACACAATGAAAGTCATGGACGACGTCGTGCACGTGGATCCTTTGTTCAAGAAAACCTCGTCTATGTTCGACGAAGGTGGAGCGAGTGGTCTATTGTTAAACAACTTGGCCGTGCATAAAGGATGCAATATTTGCTTTGATTCGGAGGAGGTTCCGGATTACACGCGAGGCGACGAGTTGGAAGGCGGAGCCGGGACGCTCAATTTGTCGCAAATGTCAAAAGAGATTGCCAATGCGTTTGCCATTGGACAAACGCGAACGAGAATTACGCCGTCGATTGATGTCGTGCATGAAATGCTCGCGGATGTGACTGGTATTCCGTATAACAAACCTGGAAGTGAGAATATGGGTGGCGGGGCGACGACTTCATCAAATGCAACTACCGCCGAAGGCAGTGATGACTTCTTTGGCGGAGCGTCCGACCAAGACGCAATCACGTTCGCGGAATACGACGAAGATGACGAAGATAACGTTCCCAGTGGTGGTAATGGTGATGTCGGTTTCAACGTCGATGTCGAAGAAGAAGATTGGGGACTCAGCGATGGAGTGGGTGGGTTTGACAACAACGATGACGAGAACGATTGGGGGCGTCTCGGTAACGACGAAGAAGACGATTATGAGAACAACCTCACCACAGATACAGGATCTTTGGATTGGGTCGCGAACGTCGCTATTGGTGGGAAGCACGCCTGGGCGGGACCGTCGCATTGGCATTTCAAGAAGACGAGCACGGCATCGACCTCGCAAGTCACGAAATACGATGAAAATGGTGAACCGATCAAAGTTTCCACCGCTGACAATAAAGAGAAGAAGAAGAAGGGAGAGAGAGACTTAACATACGATTTTGAAAACTTGCCAGAATTGGATGATAAGTGTTTCGATATGGCGGAAGATCCGAACGATTTACTTTTGAAATCTGAGTTGACAACGAGCGATACATTGTTACCTCCAGATTTAGGCTATGAGGCTGAAGACTTGATCAAGTTGTTCTTGAAACCTCAATTTGTGAACACAGTGATGGCACCAAAACGAACCGCCGTGCGTTCGGAGATTAACTTCCACGACGACGACAACAACCTCTTCATTGCGAACAATGATGACGGGTTCAGCGGTGGCGACTTTGGTGGTGGTTTCAACGACGACGACAACATTCAAAGAGATGAGGATGGAAATGAACTCGTCGGCGCTGCTGGTGGATGGAATGACGATGGTGATAACGGTTTGGTTGATGCGCCTCGAAAAGTTGAGAAAATAGAAGTGAACTATGCGAGAACAACGAAAGTTGTCGACATCCGTGCGTTGAAACAAACAATCTGGAAAGACTTAGAGGAAGAAAATGAAACAGTAGAGCAGAAGCATTCGTTTCACGAAATCATAAGTCAGTTTCCAGAACAGAACCCTGCTGGACGATTGGAGGATATCTCAGTACACATGGCGTTTATTTGCGCGTTGCATTTGGCGAACGAGCACGGGTTGGTCATCAAGAGTGTGCCAGAAATGAACGATTTGGTGATCTCAAATGTGCCTACAGAGGCATAATAATTAAGAAAATACCTTAATTTATGTGTGTGTGCGTGTGTTTTAGTGAGCAAGTATATACTACTGCCGTTGTAATTCTACGTTAAGATTATATTTGGATATTATACCTTATTTGAGACTGTTGTTTGCAACACTATTTTCACTTACATGCTAATTTCGATTTTACTTATTTACGCCGCGCCAGCCTCTTTCTTAGCCTTCTCTTCATCTTCCCACTCCTTGGAAATGTGATTCTGAAGCGCTCTTACGATGTCTCCTTTCGCACACGCAGCTTCGTTAAACTTGACAACGGAATCCTCCGTGTCTTTCTTCCAGCTCTTATCGTTTCGGAGAAACTTGACGCTCGATCGCTCGTACAATATGTTGCCCCAGAGAACTAAAATCTGCGCCTTGACGCCGCTGGTTTCCTCGGACCCCTCGACTAAAACAACGTCTCGCTGTTCTGGGCTGAGCATCTTCATGGATTCGTCAAACTTTTGAATCGCCAAATCGAACATCTTGTCCGCTTCTTTCTCCAACCTTTGCTTTTCCTTTTTATCTGATTCCTTTTTGGCAATGTTCGCGTGAATCTTTGCTCTCTCAAATGCTTGCTGACCCCACGCAATGGATGCTTCAAAAAAGTCATCCTTGATGTTGAGAGCTTTTTGGAACAAAGCGACGGCTTTGTCAAACTCTGCATCAAGTTCTGGCAAGTCTTGCTTAATGTTAGCGTAATCTCCGTCTTCGTTTTCGTTTTCTTCGTTTTTGTTTTCTCCACCTTCTTTCTCCGCTTTTCTTTTCGAAACTGCCACTTCGATGATTTTACGACCTGCACAGACATGAACGTTACCCCAGTTGAACATAGCCGCTGTCGCTGCCTCTTGGAACTTGTCCGCGGCGGCAGCCAACAAAGTCTTTGCCTCGGGCGAACCAACAGCCTTCTCCAGAGTTTCACAGCACTTCTCCAAGCCAATTTCTCTCAAGTCTAACGATCCTTTTGGGGGTGCTTCGCTCAATGTCTTTCTGAACAATGCAGCAAATGACAACAACCACTCGTCGATTTCAATGACGTCTTCGGCCTGTTCATCCTCAGTCGCCAACTCTTCTGGTTGTACGTTCTCCTTAGTTTCAGACACCTGTCCCTCAGAATCGTGGACTCGAAGCTCAATTACCGGAAGTTCTGGGTTCGATCCATCCTTAACTTTGCTTTCTTGGGATTTCTTGTAATCTTCTGCGTTTGCAAAGGTTGTCAACGCAAATCTCAAGTCCGCTCTAGAGGTCAAGGTTAACATTTCGTCTTCCAAATCTAACCACTTCAAGATGATGTTTTTGTCATCTTCAAAGCTAAAAGACTTCTTCGCATGGTTCACCAAGTCAGCGTAAGTCACGGAAAGTGGTACTTTAACTTCCACAGAATCCTTACCTTCTCTCGTGAATCTAATCGTCAAATCTGGGATCTTTTGTTGCGCTTGCGCTTGCAAGGCTCTTTGTCTTTGCTGTTGCGCCTGAGCCGCGGCAATTTGCTCACGCGTGTACTGCTGCGGTCTCTTTTCCAAGCTCGATCCACCCAATCCGCTGATTGCACTCTTCTTCTTCGCCGCCGCTTTCGCTTTGCTGCGAACTTTGTCCAACATAGCCTTGACCGATTCATCTGCATCATCTTGCTTCCACGCAACTTCCAAATCGTGTTGCGCCTCTTTAAACTGACCCAACTGTTCGTAGGCCGTAGCTCTGCGCTTTAAGGCAACCTTTCCGTTCGGGTTATCCTCCAAAGCCGCCGTGCAGCATGCTATGGCGTGCGTAAATTGCTTCTCGCGGATCCAGCACGCCGCTTGAGAAGTCAAAAGGGCAGATCTTTCTGGACTTCCTGCTAATGCTAAACCCAAAGCTTTCTCGTACGTCTGAATGGCTCGGATGTGCTCTTGTTTCATAAAAAGCTGATCGCCTTCCTTCTTCAAAGACGCGCACTTCTTGTGGAAACCGGCTAATTCTTGTTTGTTGTTGTTTTGAGTGACGGCCATTGCGCTTGTTGTTTTCTTTGTTCTACAGTGTGTTCTAATTCGTTTTATTAGATTTCTTTATTTCTTCGAGTTCGTGTCGTTCAATCTCGCGAGTGCTTCCTTAGCTTCTTCTAACGATGCGATGACGGTTTCGAGTTCTGATTTATCAAGTTCGAGGACTTGAGTTTTCTCGTGTTCGTTGTCTGTTTGTGAGGTGGTGCGCAAGCAGAGTTGTACTACCGGCGTGTTTATGCGTTGAACCTTATCACTCGAGAGTACTTGATGAATCTGTTGTTATATGGAAGAAAGAGAGAGAAAGAGGTTCAATTTGTGAGTCTCAAACGGATACATACGTTTTAAGCGAGAATAGTAATACTATTTCTTCGCTTTCCTATCAACCCGAGCCATGGGCCTACGATTTAAAGTCGATATCCGTCATAACTGCATTACGATTCACTATCTGAGTGAATGGGTGACGGCGACACACCGCGACAGATTCCAAGAAAAATGCCTACTCGGAATCACGCGCGATAGAGAGAGATAAGAGGAGCGCGTTCTAAAATTTCTTCCAGAACAAAACTCTAGAAACATATTTGCACGTATTTCTCGAGTTTCTTTCGACACAACGTCTTCGCGCGTTCCTCTTTCGCTCGTAACGACTTCAATTCCGCACTCAAAAGTACGGTAAGAAATTAGAGGTTTTCTATGCAGAAGGAAAAACGCGCGTGGTGATACGGCGTGAGAACCCAAACACGCGACGGCCAAAATCACTCCAATTCATCGAATTCGAATTTAGAACATATATTTACCTTCCAATCTATGTCCGAGAATCTCTTCTCTGACATGCACCGAGATGATCACGTTTGCGGGAGTATTGTGAAGAAGAAGAAGAAGAAGAAGACACGATTGCGGGTTCCTTTTTCCTTCCTTCTGTTTGGTCTTTTTCGGCTCTTTTCAAAGTAGAACTCGCGAGCCCATTTTACTTCCTTGCTCTTTTTTTGTTTAGCTAAAACTAACGGTACACACATTTTGATACAACTCTAAACTCTTCTCTCTCTCTCTCCTTCTTCTTCTTCTACTTAAATTATACTATACTCTATACTCTATTTCAACCGTCTCAACAGTTCCTGCCACTCTCGGCTGCTATTCTTCTTCGGTTCTTCTAAAAACCATCTGCTCTTCAACGCTTCGGTTGACGAAAGTCGCTGGTCCGGATCAAAGACTAATAAACCGTTCAAAAGATCAAAACCAGCGTCGGAAATTCCGGGACCAATTTCTATTTCGTCCTCGCGTTCGCGATATTTCGGAAAACGTTGGCGCAAGGAGTTGTGCGGGTGGACAGCAAAATTCACTTTGGTCGCATGCGGTAAGGACTTGAATTTCGGCCAAATCTGTTCATTTGGAGTTCCAAGCATGCGGAAGTGCTTATCAATTTGATCAATTTCAGTTCGACCGGGGAACAAAGGTTTGCCTTGCAATAATTCGGCGATTATGCACCCTAAACTCCAATTATCGACAGCGTAAGAGTACTTCTTTTCGCCCAAAAGTAACTCTGGAGGTCGATACCAGAGTGTGCATACCAATGGAGTGTAATTGTTCAAAGGCGACCCATATTCTCGGGCCAAACCAAAATCGCAAATCTTCAACTCGCCCAAATCGTTAAACAACACGTTAGTTGTCTTCAAATCTCTGTGTAAGATCCAATTTTCGTGTAAATAGCTCACGCCAGATAACAATTGCCAAGCTAAACATTTGCACTCCGGGAGTGTAAATCCTCTATTCATGTCATCCATCATGCGATTCAAGTCGCGTCCACAGTATTCCATGACCATGAAAACTTGATCGATCGACCGGCCGACGACAACTTCACTCACGTACACAATGTTCTCATGTTGCAGCTGTAATAAAGTGTTGATCTCTCTCAAAGCAGTAACCGGGAAGCCTTCTTTTTCCTTGTCCATTTTTACTTTCTTCAAGGCAGCGATTTCTCCAGTTTCCTTATCTCTCGCTTTGAAAACGACCCCATAGGTACCTTCGTCGATGTGCCCGAGCTTTTGAAAACACTCGACAGACCTGCACCCTTTTTTATGGTTGTGCGGTTTCGGAAAAAGAGGCACGTATTCAATTTTTTTGCCATTCGCATCTTCGTCTTCGGATTCAGAAAATTCATTCGCGTTAGCATTCTTAATCGCCACTGCGCCGTCCAGTAACGCTCTCCGTTCTTCAACCATATCTCTGTTCGCGTTTACAATTTGTTCTCGCATCGATGGTGGAGGAAACATCGGACCTGCTTCTTTTTTGTCGTCATCTTCCTCTCCTCCCATCGGAGGCGTATCCATCATTTTATGATCTTCTAAATCCTCCATTTCTGGCGTCGCGTCCATTCTAGGTTGTTGCTTTCTTCCGTTTGCGGCCTCCTCTTCTGTATTCTTATTTCTATTGTCGTCTGAACTATCATTTTCATCGCTCGGAGGTGTCATTAACTTCGCTACGTCCACTACTTCTCGCTTGCTCCTTTTTCGTGTATGTTTACCATCGCTGGTGTCACGAATGCCTGCATCTTTTCCTCCTCCTTCTTCTTCTTCTTCTTGCATTTGCTGCGCCGTAAAGTTCGCAAATTCTGCTTGTTCGTTCATCATTTTTTCCAAGTATGATTCCTTTTTGTAATTATTCCCTTTCGTTGCTGCTTCTTCGTTTTCTTTCGCTTCTTCTTCTTCTTCTTCTTCTTCTTCTTCAGAGGAATCTCCCCATCGTCCTTTCTTCTTCTTCTTCTTCTTCTTCTGAGGTGATTGTGATCCTCGTATGGGTAGCATCGTCGGACCAGCTTCTACTTCATCTAAAATGCACTCATCTTCTTTATTCTGCATCGGTGGTGGTCGCATCGGTCCGCACATGTCCCCCAAATCTTCTTCCTCTTCTTTCAACATCATTTTCCTTTTCTTCTCTTTCAATTTCGCCGCTGCTTCTCGAGCCTTCTTCAGAACAGACGCCGATGGCGCCATCTTATTCTCACGTGCGCGTTCTCGAGCGTTTTCGCGTACTCACGCACGCGCACGCACGCACGCTTTCTCTTTCTCTCTCTCGCGCGTGGAATGCGTGACGACGCGCTTTAAAGTGTCCGGAGGATTATGATTGATTTCTTTTCATCTCGAAAAATCTTCTTCATTAACTGGTGCTCTCTTTTGTCCAGTTTGTGCGAATGCACGAAGACACCACGTCTGCGCGCGGATACTCCCGACTGTGCCAGAGAGACTGGTCGACTTGAAGAGAGAGAGAGAGAGAGAGAGAGAGAGAGAGAGAGAGAGAGAGAGGGGTAGAGAGGAAGGGGCACCTTTTGCTTTTTCGTTTGTGTTCGTGTAAATCGGTATCGTTTCGCGTGAGACGCGGCGGCGGTTCAACATGGCACACAAAATCGCGACAAAAGAAGACGCTCTCGATGACGACGACGACGACGACGACGCTCGGCTCTCTCTTCCAATTCGGAGATATCAAAAAGAAATCGTCCGAGCGGTGCGAGAGAACGCGGTGGTGGTAATTTTAGGCGAAACTGGGTCTGGGAAGACCACACAAATCGCGCAGATGTTGTACGAGAACATGGAGGAGCTTTTAGTAGTAGATAAAGAAGGAAACGGTGAAAAGAAAAGAAGACGAAGAGAAAACGGTATCGCCGTCACGCAGCCAAGAAGAGTGGCAGCAATTTCGGTCGCGAGACGCGTGCACAAGGAGATGTATACGAACGGCGAAAGCAAAAGATTTGGCGAAGGCGTGGTTGGATATTCCGTGCGGTTTGACGATAAAACATCTAAGGATACGAAAATTAAATACTTAACGGATGGGATGTTATTGCGAGAAGTCCTATCGGATCCGGAGTTGCTAAGATACGGCGTCGTTGTCCTGGACGAAGCGCACGAGAGATCGGTGAATACGGACGTGTTGTTCGGGATATTGAAGAATTTGACGACAAATAATAACGGTTTGAAAGTCGTAGTAACGAGCGCGACGCTTGATTCGGAAAAATTTAGCGCATATTTTAACAACTGTCCAGTGTTTAACATTCCTGGGAGAACGTTTCCGGTAAAGATTTCTCACGCGTTAGAGAGACCACCGACGGTCTCGAATAATGGGAAGAGTAGTATAGCCTACTTCGATGCCGCCATCGATACGGTTTTGCAAATACACGAAACCGCGAAAATTCCTGGGGACATTTTGTGTTTCTTAACTGGTAAGGCTGAAATCGACCGAGCGTGTGAGATTCTCGACCAACGTGTAAAGGAGATGGATTCGGAAAGTATGCGAGGAAAATTGGCGCAAATCATCCCTCTATATGCCGCGTTAACGCCAGAAATGCAAGCGAGAGTCTTTTCAAAGAAGCCGGAAGAGTTAGCATCTACGTGCAGAAGAATAGTTATAGCCACGAACATTGCCGAAACATCGTTGACGGTACCTGGAATCGTCTACGTCGTCGATCCTGGGGTGGTGAAATTGAAGCGATACGACGCGGCGACCGGTATCGAAACTTTAGACGTCGAGCAAATCTCTAAAGTACAGGCGACGCAGAGAGCCGGGAGAGCCGGTCGAACGCAAGCGGGGAAGTGTTATCGTTTATACACGAAAGAAAATTTCCAGCTCGATTTTGCCGATGCCACCGAGCCGGAAATCCAAAGAACGTCTCTCGTGAACGTTATTCTATACTTGAAATCCTTGGAGTTGGATAATATGGACGTTTTACAGTTTGATTTCCTCGATCGCCCAAAAGAATCTGCGTTGAAAGACGCCTTGAAACAGTTATACGTATTAGACGCTATCGATGAGAGCGGAAAAATCACACAGATTGGTAAGGAAATGGCCCCATTACCTTTGGAACCAAACTTAGCAAGGGCCATGCTCGAGGCAAAGAAATTGGGGTGCGTTGAAGAGTGCGCAACGGTCGCGGCTATGTTATCCGTGGATAGATTGGAAGTTGCGGATTCATCGTCGCATAAGAATAGCAGAGACCATCACAGAGGGAATCCTTTACAGAAGATTGTTTCCGCGGACGCCTTTGCGCTCGGTGATCACATCGTGTTTCTAAGAACGTTCGAACGTTGGCAGAGAGAGCGATATCGCAGAGATTTTGCAAGAGAGTATTCGTTATCCGAGCGAGGTTTGGAGTTTGCAAAAGAAGTGAGAAGACAATTATTAGAGTCCATGCGGTCTCTCGACGATAACGATTTTGTGTCATCCAAGAGGTCTCGAGAAGAAGAAGAACAGTATAACAAGAAAAGCGAACGTTCGAGAACGAAAAATCTTCGCAAAGCGCTCGCGAAGGGATTCATCTCTAAAGTTGCCAGAAGAGGCTCCGCGAGTAATTGTTTCAAAACGTTCGCGTTTGAAACGAAAACGTTGACGGAGGTGCACCCATCTTCTGCGAAAGCGTTAGTGGACGAAGACGGATTATTGCCGGATTGGATTGTTTACCACGAGATGGTAATGACATCTCGTCCGTTTCTCAGACACGTGTGCAAAGTCGAATACGAATGGATTGAAGACGCGTTGCCTAGGTTGGAGAATCCCATCGACGTGAAGAAGCTCAGCGGCGGATTTTATAATAACGATAACGATGTTTCGTTTGCTCCTGAGAATGACAGTAAATCTGCTGTCACGATGACGAATAAACAAGAGAACAAAACGCAACAAAACGCAAAACAAGAGGAGAAAGTGAAAGAGGCTCGCGCGCGCTTTTTAGCTCGAAAGAAAATGAAATCAAGGTAGTATTTTAGTACAAAAGGTAACTAGTTTAGCAGAAACTCTTTTAATTAGTACTACATATGGTACCATGGTAGTACGGTCGAACGTGTTCAAATCTAAGTATGGGCGCGTTTCCGCGCTCTCTAATCATATATATAAACTTTACTCGCCCGCCGCTAACATCACACTCTTAATCGTCGAATACACCTTCACCCATGCGTTTGTTTGCTCCTCCGACAACCCATTCAGCGCAGACCCAATCACATTTACCACAGCTTGCCCGACGACATCGTAATGTGCCCCAACAATTTTTTTTCTGTTGTGGAACTGCCCAAGTTCTTCTAATATCGGTATCAGCTTCGAAACGTCGTCGAGTAGGTGCACAGCTGCGTCGACAGCGCCGACGACCGCTTTACCGTGAGCTTTTAACATCGGCGATTCGTACAAGTCCTCCACGTTTTTAAACGAAAACAGTTGCAAAGCTTCCGGCGCTAACGAGAAAATCTCTTTGAAAAGCAAAACTCCCACGGCGGTTTTCTTGGCGTTCAGCTCTTCCGCGGAGAGTTTATTCGGTCCAGAGATTGGGAAGATGAGTTGCCATGTAGATTGCACGTACTCAATCTCGTCCGCAGACGCCGCGGCTTGTGGTGCGGTAGGTTGCTCGGTGGCGACGGGAGCGGTGGTAGTGGTGGTGGTCTCCTTCGCGGGAGCATCCTCAGACGCGCCCTTCTTGGTAAATTTAGAGAAGAGTCCCATGTCTCGCGCGTCGATTTTATATCGCGCGTCGTTTCTTTTCGAGCGTCTTTTGTTCACTTTTTCCCTGGAAAAAAGGTCTTGAACCATAAAAAGTGCCAAGAAAAAGGAAGAAGAAGGAATATTTTAAAACATTTTAAGGGTTGAGAGACTTGGATTCTTTTTCGATCTTTGAGATTTTTGACTCTCTCGAAAAAGTCGTCCACTCGTAATTTTTTTATAGAAATGGATGGCAGTCGAATGTAGTTCAATAATCACCTGTAAGGAAACAAACGACAAAAAAAAAGAAGGAAAACCCGAACGGCAAGCAAAGGGCCATCATATCTAGGGAGTTCAACGAGAGAGAGAGAGAAAGAGAAAGAGAGAGAGAGAGAGACACTTTCTGGTCTTTTCCACCGACCTAACCGACCGCTGGTCTCTCGTCGTTTACGTCGTCGTTTACGTCGTCGGGGACGGGAGGAGAGCTTTCTTTTTGAAAGTGATTTTTTTTTAAATAATAAGTATCCATGCCGCGTCGTCGCTTATAACTGTATCCATTGGCAAAATCGAATTAATGTGTCGTCGAATAACGTGCGAGAGTTGTAAAAAACCATCGTGGGTCGGATGCGGGCGGTTACACGTGGAATCACTCGACGTGTTAGATTTAGTTCCTTTGAAGGAACGATGTCAATGCGAGAAGACATATTCCACGGGAGTCTTCTCGGCTGGCAAATTACCGAACGTGCTGAGAGTCTTCAAAAAGAAGAAGAGGAAAAATATTGAAAACGGCGATGACGACGACGACGACGACTACGAAGAGAAAAATGGCCTCTCGCGTAGCGACGGCGAAGGATTCGAAGGAAGCAGCGAAACGGACGACGGGGAATCGACGATTGGTAAAAATGGAACGACGAATGACGATAGTTTGAGCCGTGCTCCCGCCAACGCCAACGAGAACGGCGGCGAAAGAATACTGGTGAATAAAAGGCCCAGGAGATCAAGTCCTGCGCGAACTGAGTCGCTTATTCCTCTAAAGTTTAAAACGGTCGATCTCAAGAAGGCGAAGTTTGATCACTTGATGGATAACGTGGAATGGCAAGAACATATGAAAAAGATAGGCTACGGGAAAAGTCACAAAGTGATGAAAATCATGTTGAGGCATTTGACGTTAGTCGCGTTTGGATTAGGATTGGCCTTCATTTTTCAAGTACTAGAGAATAAGGAGCGAGAGAAGGAGGAGAAGTTATCTGCCACGGACGTAATTTATTTTGTAGGAACAGTGATGACGACAATCGGCTACGGTAATGTCACTCCGGTGACCAATGGCGGGAAATTACTTATTACTTGTACGTGTTTACCATTGATTGCAAAATTCGCCTATTCGTTGTCCTCGTTAACTGAACCATTGTTGCAAATAGCACGATACGTTAGTTTTTACACTCTGAAAGTGTTGAAAATAGAGGAACCGTTGAATTTGGATGTAAATGTGACGCAGATGATGAAGACATTAGCAATTCAAACCACCGCAGACTATGGGACGATTGATTTATCGGTAAATATTCCAGTGAAAGATTTGCCGACATTTTTAAGCGTCTTAAGTGATGGATGGGAGAACGTCAGGATAAGAGACGTGAACAAATACGTCGATGAACTGGCCGGTGAGAACTTTGCAGAAGTGGCGAGTATTTCGGTGGCTGAAACTGTCACGCTTTTGAACCTCATCAAAGCCAAGCATACGGTGATGAGCGAAAAGCTGAACATGTTCGCGGCTTTTTTCATGTCCTGCGTAGTCTTTTGGCTCGGATTTGCTTTCTTTGCGTCCGTGGAAAAAGACAGATTGTCAGCAGTCGACTCTTTTTACTTCTCCGTCATCACCTTGAGCACGGTTGGTTTTGGCGATTTCGTTCCTCAAAACACGAAACAAATCGCGTTTTGGTATGCATGGGTTATATTGGGCTGTGGTATTTTCGGCACCATGATCGGTTCTTTCTCCAATATCGTCAATGCGAGACAAGACGAGCACGTCGCGAAGAAAGCTTTATCGAAAACCTTTCGTAACAAAGACAAGTTACGCAAGGCGAAAATATCGTTGAACGAAGGTAGTACCGCTTTAGTGCGGAACAACAGCTATTTAAAATTCGAGATAAAGGAGAGGTACATCGCTTTTACGAAGCTGCTTGGTTTATAGAACCTCATGTAGGCACGCATTTTTTCATTGTAATCGGATTGCCGAAAGAGCAATTTTTTTAAGAACAAAAAAACCAAAACTCGCGCGAAAAAGAAATCTCTCTTTCCTTTCAAAAATTGAGCACGCTTTTTAGGTTTCATCGGCCTCTTTTTGGCTTTTTGTGTCAAAGTTTCCTTTTTTTGTGTTTCAAGGACGGAGAAGGAGGAGACAAAAAAAGAAAAAAAAAGAGAAAAAATGTAACGCTTTGTTTTGATGAGAGAGGTTTGTGTTCGGGTCAACTATGAATGAATGACATGCGCGCATCTCTGCAAAAAAAAATAAGAAGAACAGATTTGAACGCGCACACCCACGCGCACCACGTGCTCTGCATACCGCGCGTGTCATGAGTAGTGGTCAGTACGACCAAACGTGTTACAACCCATCGCTGGATCGGGTCTCGGACGGCGCGCAGCACGCGAAAGCGTGGGAGGAATATAAAACGTATGGGACGGCCGGAAGAAATGAGGACGAGATCGAAGAGAAGACCGCGTCGGATCGTCGTTTTACGCGTGAAGAGGAAGAAGAAGAAGAAGAAGAAGACCAAAGGAAGAATAAGATCGTGCCGAAAGAACAACTCATCAAACAGAAATCGTACGGTACTATCGGGAAAAGGGTCTGGGACAAGAAAGCGCACGGCGGGAAATATTACATCTCCACCGGAGAGAAAAAGAAAGGCTACGACGCTTTGGAGCAAACACCGGACGGGTCGATTATTAAGCGAGAACCCGGGTACGAAAAACCGCAGAGCGGCCAGACGACAAATTTTGTGGGTAATCATATGACTCAAGGTGCAATTGATTTAGTTCAGCACGAGTTGAGCAGAGTCGATCCGAAGATGCAGGAAGAACGGATGCGACGGTTGGACGAGGCGAAAGGTATTAAACGAGAATTGCCAAAGCTGTTAAAAATTGAAAAGAACAAAAAGGTTTTGATGATTGGAAATAAACAGGGCGACGGTCACGATGATGGCGAAGAGCCTTTGGAAACTCGCTTCATCAATTTCGATCGGTACACGTGGGAAGATAAAGACGGCGAAATCATCGTGCGCGTGCAACACGATGAGAAATTAATGGATCTGAAATCTGCACAGCTGGAAGTACAAAACGAACGAAGTTTTACTCTCTCGATTCAATCCAAAGAGGGCAAAGATAAAGTGTACGTGCTCCAGGTCCCGTATTTGTTTGATGCAATCGTGAGAGAGAAGAGCTACATGCTCACGACAGCAAAGTCCCTTCGCGTAACGCTCGTGAAAGCGGAAGTAGCCAAAGTGTGGAAGCACTTGTCGTCTGCGGACTCTGAGAACACTGTTTTGCGCTTGAAGAGCGCTCCAGATGGAGATAAAGAAATAAACCAAGAGGGAGAACTCATTATTAACAACACCACTCATGATATAAATTTGCACGACTTACGCGCGGAAGTGATTAAATTTCGTGATGGAAACTTAGCGCCAAAATTCACTCCTTCAAAGACGCCGGAGGAGATTGAAAATGAACTCGACGCTCAAATCGATGAAGTGTCGACACCGATGGAGTTTACATCTCTAAAAGAAGCGATGTATTCGTGCGATCACTTTGAGTCCTCTGGTGATTACGCGAATGCGATTAAATCCTTCTCATCGGCGCTCTTTTTTCTTCGGTTCTTTACTTCCTCTTCTTCACCACCGGCTTCGGAGGACGGCAGCGAAAATAACACGATAAATGAAGATGATGGTAAACCGATGACAACGACACAAGTGAAAATTATAGACTGTTTACAAAGACGCGCGAAAGCAAATGTTTTACTCGGTAAAATCAGAACTGCGACAAAAGATTACGCTGAAGCCATTCAAGAAGGTAAAAAGTTACTTTCGTCGTCATCGAATGCGACATCATCTGCTGACAATGACGAAGTAGACGCGACGAAAAACTTGCTCTCCAACTTATATTTGGAACGAGGCCATGCCTACGAGCAGATTGAGAAATATGCCAATGCCGTGGATGACTACAAAAGAGCGTTGAAAATTGGCGGAAACGATACGAAAGTTTCCATGGCGTTGGCCCGCGCGTCAAAGTTACATTTTCAAAAAGACATCGAACGCAAAGACATCGAAAAGAAGAGACAGAAAAATAATGACGGAAACTCATTACCGTCTTTACCACGCCCGGGATTGAAACAATTCGAGAACAGAGGGAAGGCTGGTGCGTGCTTTTGATAATGATTGATTGATAATGTATTACTTTATCATGATGAATAGAATACTATCTGCTAATACTAATATCTTTTCTCATCGTTTCTTCAAATGCAAATGAATCGGCGTGCCTGATTTGATGTTGTAGTACGCCAACGAGTTTGCATCTTTCAAGAAACCCATCCTCTTAATTTCCAGTTTCATTTTTCCTTGCGCCAAGTTTCCTAATAATGGCTTTAACTCTTGCTTGATTTTCAACACCGTTTCTTTCCCACTTTCAATTTTTAGATCAATCGTTTGACCGTTCAAATTTTTGTCCTTCGCTTCGTCAGGACATAAGATTTTTAGATCAATCGTACCAGGATTCTCGCTGAGCCATTCGTTTTCCTCCTCCAATTCCATCTCTCCGATGCGTAACTTTTGTTTGACCGGTTTGGCGTCTTCATCATCTCCATCTCCTCGTCCTCGTTTTTGTCCGACTTCTGCATCCATCGCTGGGGCGGCTAGTGGCGGAGGTGGCGGCATTGCTTGTTGGGACATCATTGGTGGCGGAGGTATTGGTTGAGTCATAGCAGGAATGGCATGTGCCGGCTGCGCCACTTGTTGTTGTTGTTGTTGTTGTTGTTGTTGTTGTTGTTGTTGCTTTTTCATTTGCTCGTTCAAAGCGGTCGAAACGTCTTTATCGTTCCCACTGGCGAAAATGTCCGGTCTCGATTTCGCTAAACTTACAATGTTCTTTGCGAACTGGTCATCGTCGACTTTGTTGCTTCCTTGTAACTTTTTCAACATCGCGTCTTTTTGTTCTTTCCATTTCGGGTCAATCAAAGAAATGCGCATGTGCTCGGCCATTTCGTCCACCGGAACGAGTTCGCCGGTGATTGGTGACACGGCAAACTTAGTCGCTTTATCGCCTTTGGAAGCTGCCGCGCGTTCTTCTGGTTTCTTATAGTTTCGAACGATTTTCATACCAGGTTCAGGCAAGTTTTCGTTAATACCCGACGCATGTTTCTCGCCGGTCGAATTCGGCGCTAGCGGTCTTGATGCTGCTTTCACTCTTTTCTCCACCTCTTGCGCTTGTCGCATGATTTGTCGTTCTTCGTCGTCCATTGTTGCTACCGCAGTTCCTCCTGCTGCTCCTCCTCCTACGTCTATTTCTTCATTTACTACATCATTAGCAGTCGTCGTTGGCGGCTGCGCTTCAACTTTCGAAGCATCCTCCAACGCCTGTCTCTTCAAATACCCAACAATTTCTCTCATCGCGATTGGTTCCGGCAAGGTTTCGTCTTCGCCGTCCTCGAAATCGATCGTTTCCACAACCACAAAATCGTGCCAATCGATCGCCTCCATCGCTTCTCGTTCCATGCGTTTCTTCTCCTCGTTATCTTTTCTATTCTTTAATTGCGTGGTATCCCATTCGGACCTTTTCAACGATCGCTCTAAAGCCTTCTTGTAATCCACCTCCACATCTAAAACTTCCTCCATCTCTTGCTTATTCTCCGGCATTAAAATCTCCGAGTACGAATCCGCTAAACTAGTGAAATAGGTAAACAGGGGATGTGCCGGCTTCAAAAACGCAAACTCCGGGTTTTGATATTCTCTAGAGGCTAAGCCGGAGAGAAACTTTGCGCCATTTCTCGCCACGAATTGCGCGGAGAGTTTGATCACTTCAATCTCGCTCTTTTTAAGACCTTGCGGCGGTTGCGTCCCGATGGAATGTTTAAACTCTCTCGGACGTTCTAACACTTCCGGTTTTGATAAACCCACGCCACCAACAGCGCTACTTTTCGCCATAAACTTGCTCTGATTTTGCACTTGCTCCGCCACTTCCATTCCTTTCTTATTTTGATCCTCGATCGTCTTTCCCTCCAATTCCAACTTAATCGATTCGATCTTCCCTCGATAATACGCGTGGTAGGGATCCTTTTCCATTAAAAACGAAAACTTTTGATTGTTTTTCTCGGACGACAAGATTCTGTTCTCGAATTCGGGGCCGTTTTTAGCCACAAATTGCGCGGTTTTGTCCACGATTGCTCGGACATCTGGAGGTGGGACGATAACCCCGACGGAACGCGTTTGCGTGTGTAACAATTCAATCGGTTTCAAGCCATCTTTCTCGGAAATTTTAATGGAATTGTTGTGCAAACGTTCGTCGATTATCGCGACCTCGTTTCCCTCGTTTCCACCCATGACGATGACGATGCGCGCCGCAGTTCTCCCTTCTTCGCGTTCCCGGTGTTTGTTGCGGCAAGCTTCTTTTCTCGCGCGCGAAGAGACGACGACGATTTGTACCCTAGAGAAAACAGAGACACTTAAAAAAAGAAGAGAAAGACTTTTCTGTTGAAGAATATTATTAAAATGGAACACCAAAGTCGACTTTTTCCGAACGACTTTGAGGACGAGAGAAAAAACTACTTTGACGACACGTTTGGGACGAGTCATAAAAGAAAAGAAAAAAAGGGAAAAACGAAAACAAAAAATTAATGGAAAATAAAAAAAGAGGTCTCGTCGAGAAAACAAAAAACGGTCGACAAAACGCGAAAGAAGAGACTTCAGATATACACCACCACTATTACTACTACTACTACTACTACTCGCGCCGCCGCCGCCGACGAAGAACGATGTTCCTGAACGTCCTGTTATTATTAGTAGTACTCCTCGGAGGAACAGGCGAGGCGTCGTCGTCGTCGTCGTCGTCGTGCTCGTACCAATCCGGATGCAATCGGCCTAAACAGAGATTCGCGTCGAGCACTTTGGGGAATCACGACGACGACGATGTTTCGATTACCTTTCGGCAAACGCCGAACTTTCCAGCGACGATGCGCGATTCCGTCGAGAAAGGCGTGGAATTAGCCCAATCGTTCTTGGGAAAAGTGTCCGACGTGGACGTGTTCATGTACGAGGCGCAAAACGCGTCGGCGCAAAACCCATCGGCGTATGAAGAAATCAACGGTCTGTGGTGCGAGGCGACGCGGGACGAAGTGCACGGGTATTGCAACGACGGCGCGGGCAACCAGGAGAAAGCGATGAACGGGGAGAATAACGTGTTTGCGTCGGGGAAGATGACGTGCGCGCCTTGCGGCGAACCGGCGAAGAAGAGTACGCCGATTGTCATCACGCCCGGGTTGGATTCGTCGGGCGAGTATTACGAGCACGACACGGATTGGCTTATTCAAGGAGCCATCCACGAATACTCGCACGCATTTCAGACACTCTTCGGAGCACACACTCCAGCGTGGTTGATGGAAGGGGGCGCGGTACAATTGTAGGCCGTTTTTTCCAACCACGCATCGCGTGGGACGTACAGAAAGACGTACGAGGACCATTTTAAGCATACAATTTTTCCAGCAGCTATCGATTTGTACGGAAATACGTCGGTGGCCACGTGGTTGACAACCTACGGGTCCGATCGAGAGTGTGAAAACGATATTCCGCCGGGCGGTGTAAACGCAAACCCGGATGTTTTTTATAACGTCGGCGCCGCGGCAGTAGCGTTTGCCATATACAAAGCCAACATCAACCACGCGGCCGACGGAGGGCGAACGTTTGCCGATTTCTGGACCAACACGGAAAAGCACAAAGGCTTCTGGCACAGCATCGTTGTAGACGACTACGAATTCAACATCGACACGGATTGGCCGTCCCAAGTTCCCGAAGGTACCGGATGGAAAGGAGCTCTTGCAAACTTCACCGGCCACGACTCCGTCGCCGCCTTTTACGCCGATTTCGAGGCGTGGATAAAACCCGGGGGCGTTCTCAAAACGCCAGAGGAAATGTCTGACATTCTTGAAAATTCGTCCGACGTCCACGTGCTCTCGGTCGAGCCGTTCAACAACGCGAACTCTTTTATGCCTCGAAGCTGCGAGGCGAGCGGCGGCCCACCCTCCTCCTTCTTCGGCGTGTCCTCCTCGGCGACTCATAGTCGTTTTTTGCTCGTCGTCGTCGTCGTCTCGTCGTGTCTCGTCGCGACGCTCGCCTTATAATTCTACTCCTCCTATGTTATGTATTATTTATTATGTATTACAAGACCATGTTTAACAAGACGTCTCGTTCGGACCAGTATTGCGTGGCAGCACGGAATCCAATTTTCACTATTTCTTCATCATCGGAGACTTTTTGTACCTCCAGTGTAGTCTCGAGAGAAACCAACGAAGCCATCGACAAAGGCGTTTCTTTGGCGTCAAAGGTGACGTGGTATCGGTGGAAGTTCCGACACGACGATTGCTCGAATTTAGAGACGATACCAAAGAGGTCTTCTTCTTCATTCTTCTCGTTGACCAAACGGACGTGTCGTTGAACTATGGTCTCGCCGCCCGGCAGTTTCAAACGTTGCGCATTTTCGTCTTCGTACTCTACGACGCGATCGTCTTTGTGTTCAGTGTCGGAGTAGAAGTATGGGTGGTGCAACGCTTCGTGTGCGGTGATTCTTCGTGATGGGTCGAGTGTTAACATTCGCCTTAACAAATCGGCTTGGAAGACAGTGATTTCGTCCGCACGAGTCAGTTTCAAGAAGGAGACTCGCGGTAACCATTTCGGGAACATGTCCGCGTGCCAACCAGGGATGTTTTTTACATCCGGCCAAGTCTTTTCGTTTGGTGTTCCGAGAAGTTTAAAAATGCACAAAATTTGGTCCAACTGTTCGGCACTTTCGTAATATGCGAATTTGTTGAAGAGCGAGGAACCGAGGATGAATTCAGCGTAGACGCATCCGCATGCCCACATGTCCACGGCGTTTGTGTATTGTTTCGGCAGCACTGATTTCTTTTTGTTCTCCTTTTCACCTTCTGCTTCTTCATCTTCTCGGCCTAAGCCTTCGATATCGTCGTAAGCGGTTTCGTCAACGGAATCGGGATCGATTTGTTGAGCAGGCGGTATGATGAGCCCTTCAGGCGCGATGTAATACGGCACGGTGCACGAACGCAAAGGAGAGCGCTTTCCAACGTCGCGAAATCCTCTCGATGCCGCCCACGAGGCAATCACCAACTGTCCTTTGCCTTCGTTCTTCTGAGCGTCGACTAATAGATGACCACAATGCAAATTCCTATGAGCAATCCCTCGCGAATGCGCGAATCGAATGCCTTCAAGCAATTGCTGAGTGAGCATACGCAATTTAGATCTTTTCAATCGAAACGTGCCATCGTCGTCGTAGCACCACTCTTTCGGCGGTCGCTTTTCTGCGACGACTGGATCCTCGCACACTCTCGACCGCTGCGCGCGTAAACTAATCGGATAATGTTCGTGAATCATGAGCATTTTGCCGCTAAGTCTCGGTAGTATTCGCGTCTTGCCAACTAAACTCGTTTCTATCTCGTCTTCTTCTTCCGCCGCTTGCAATTCAGGCGGGAGTTGCCCTACTAACCACGGGATCTCAAATGGCATTTCTTCGTCAATCGTAACTAAACGTTCCAATCGTGCGATGGAATTTGCTCCGTTCAAATATTCTCTCTTACCAGACGGATCATTTTCTTCTCTCGACGTCGCTCTAACTATTTGCGAAGACAGCGCCTTCATGTTCGCCGCTTCGCGTAATTTTCTACTCCGCAAACCTTCTTCAGGTTTTTCAAGGAACCCTACAAGTTTTACCGCTTTCAGCATCCCCGAGCAAACATCCAAACATTCCCACATGCGTTGTCGATGGCTGTTCCTCACCTCCACTCTTTCTCGAACGCAAAAACTCGCGTAGTCTGAGATGATTTTCTTTTTCTTTCTATTCGATTTTCTCGAATTTACGATGTCTTCTATGGCTTGTTCTCGATTCGATTGCATCTTTTTCAACGCGCCGTCCGAGGTTCGTTTCTTGTTGTTGCTACAAATTTTCGATACATTTTCCTTTTCGTCCGCGTCCATTTTCGACACCTCATCATCGTCTTCGAGTTCCATCGTCGCATCTTCCTCTTCCTCGTATCCTTCCGCCGCGTTAAAACTGAACCCGCCAAATACCCTCTTCTTTTTTGTACTTCTGTTTTTCTCAACTTCTTCGCGAGACAACTCTTGCACATTTAGACCGAGAGTTGGTATCGTCTTCAAAAATCGATACCGCATCAGCGGGTATTTTTGCATTTCAATGAAGACTTTCCTATAATACTCACCGGATTCCTTCACTTTTTCCTCGTCCTTCTCGGAATTCCTGAATATATCCCGTCTCGCTTTTTCTCGCAAATCCACTAAACTCTCGATGTTTGCGAGTTTTTCGCACTGTTTCTTCCAACAGGTTCCATCGCTCATCGCAGCTCGATACATCTGTTTCGAGCTGAGCATGCAGTTGACCACGGAGAGCGCGGGGAGGAAGGAAAACACGTGCGCGATGACGCCTTCCGGTAGGTTTTGGATCGGAAACGTCCGTCGTTCTTGTCGTTGTTCCTCTTCATCATCTTCTTCTTTTTCGCTCGCGTGTTTTTGAATCTCGTCGTCGTCGTCGTCGTCGTCGTCGTCGTCTTTTTTTTCCTTTTGCATCTTTCTCTCTTCCGCCCAAAAACGAATTTAAAAGACGACGCACCACCACGCGCGGACAAAAAAAGACAGCGCGCGCTCCCTCGTCCGGAAAAAGAGAGAAAGAGAGAGAGAGAGACGCGTTCCGACGACGCGTGCCGAGAGAGAA
>MDSZ01168842.1_pt1 | contig 25376 bp, 27 predicted proteins | sample 811201 | NCBI WGS metagenome assembly MDSZ01 (sample SAMN05326647, study PRJNA326480) | marine metagenome | isolation source: seawater | place: Indian Ocean: North | collected 2010
TAAATGGTGTTTATAAATTAGTATCAAACGCGAATGATGGCGAATTTCCAGTTTATAAAAACAGAAACGGTTGTACTGCAACTAAGGTAAGAAATGAATGGATTATAAAAGCAAACTTTTGGGATTCAAACATTAAATTAACAGCCAAATCTTTTGGAGCGAATGATATGCGTCCTCCTAGGTCAGGTTGGAAAGAACAAAACTATGATCTTAAATCGCGTGAGAAAGAAGCTAGAAAAAATAGTAAGTTAGTTAAATCAATTCCTTCTGCTGCACGTGTTGTTTGCATTTCTTCAAGTAATGAACTAGATTGTGATCGAACAAACACATGTGAAACAATAAATACACGCATTGATGGATACTTACCAGTAATTACCTATGGTGGTATGCCAGACATTGTATATAACCCGAAAAAAAACAAATTAGAAGTTCGCATTGAAAAAGCTAATGGAGAAAAACGTATAGTTTATCAAATGAGCAATGTACCTTTACAGAAATGGAATCATATTGTTATGAATTTTAACAGTGGAACATTAGATTTATTTATAAATAACAAACTTGTTGTTTCAAAACCAAACTTACTAACACTTATGAAACCGAGACCACTTATTGCTGGTTCTGATAATGGCTTTGAAGGTGGTATTAGAAATGTGGCTTATTTTTCACACACATTAACCAAACAAGAAATATCATTATTTTACAATAATTATAAAAAAACGGATATGTTATAAATTTATTATTTTGTTATGTTATAATATACGATATTATAACATGGCAAATGCGCTACTCGATAACGTACAGAAATTAAAAGGAAAAGTACCTGATATTTCAGGAGGAGGAAAAATTAAAACACTCGTAATTGCTATTTTATTTGTAGTTGTTGCATATTTAGTATATTTGGTTATGTTCGGAAAGAGTGAGAAAAAAATCACAAAAACAGTTCAAAGTGGCAAGAAGATGCAAACCATTTCCAACGATGATATCCCTATTAATAAAATGACAAGCAACTACACGTACTCTATCTGGATCTACGTAAATAACTGGAACTACAACTACGGACAAGAAAAGACAATCATAGAACGTGCATCAACAACTGGAGAAGTTGCCCCTGGAATCTATTTAGCTTCTATTACAAATGATATTATTATTAAGTCAGCTCTTGAAGGTAAAGGTTCGGGAATTCATACCTGTAATTTAGCAAATATTCCTCTTCAAAAATGGGTACATGTTGTTGTGTCCTTAAACACACGCGCCCTCGATGTTTACCTTGATGGCAAACTTGTACGCACCTGCTTGCTTGAAGGTGTAGCTAAATCAAACACTAACTCTAACTTGCTTATTACACCGAATGGTGGATTTGATGGATTTACATCCAATATTAAATACATTCCTGACAGAGTAAATCCTCAACAAGCGTATGACTTGTACAAGGAAGGACCTGGGTCTGGTGGTGCATTAGGAGGATTAAATAAATACAAAGTGAGAGTTAGTTTGTTAGAAGATAATAATGAAACAAGCAGCTGGGAAATTTAATAAATTTTATAATATATAGTTTTTTATATAACAACTATATATACAATGGCTTCAAGCACAGCAGAATTTTTTAACTCTGATAGCCCTATAGCAAAAGTAGCATTTCTCTTATTAGTAATAATTGTATTTGTCTTCGCATTACGATTAGGAACTCAATTGTTGGCATATTTATTAAAACCAACAGGAAGTCCTATCTTAATTAATGGTATGATTGATGGCGATCAATATATGGTAATCGAACAAGATCCTGCTAATAAAAAATCAATTCCGATTCTTCGTTCAAATAATGAGAACGAAGGTATTGAATTTACCTGGTCTGTTTGGTTAATGATAGAAGACTATCAAGCCGACAAAAATAAATACAAACATATTTTCCACAAAGGAAATGACCAAATTTCTAGCTCGGGAGATGGCTTAGTTTCACCAAATAATGCCCCTGGACTTTACATTCATCCCAACAAGAATGCTCTTGTTGTAGTAATGAATACCTTTACAACAATAAAGGAAGAAGTCGTAATCAATGATTTACCTCTCAAGAAATGGTTTAATATCACAATTCGTGTTCAAAATAATACATTAGATACTTATGTTAATGGTTCAATTGTAAACAGACATAAATTATCTGGTGTTCCCAAACAAAATTACAGCAAGGTTTACGTTAACATGAATGATGGATTCAAAGGAAATCTTTCAAATTTAAGATATTTCAACCATGCTGTTGGAACAAATGAGATTGAACGTATTACAATGAAAGGACCTAATCTCAAACGTACTGGTCCCGATGTGTTATCATCAACGCCTCCTTACTTAGGAACTAAATGGTATTTAGAAAATGATTCCAGAATGGGTTAACTAGTTAATAATATATAAGATCTTATAATCTCATATATTATATAATGTCAAACATTAATCCTTATATAAATGGTTCGCCTTGTAATCAATGGGCTTCTTGGAGAGCACAAGGTAATGCTAATGAATCTTATCAAGCAGCTTTGAGAGCTAGAAAAAATGAATTATTAGAGCACAAAAATAATGCTAACAAACTATCAAAAGTAGCTCGGTATAAAGTTGCACTTGGTAAAAAAATAAAAATTGTTCCTTCTCTTTCAAATCTGCAAGTAATACCCATATTTTTTTCTGAAATTAGCGAAGAACAGCGCTCAACATATACAATTCCCTTTGATAAAAATATAACTAACTATACTGTTGAGTTGTCAAACAATTATATCTCTGGATTTAAGGTAAGCGCAACAACAAATTGCAGTAATTTTATTGATATATCTGGTATTAAATCGTCTTTTAAAACGGGAACATTTATTGCACCTGAATCAGGTGAATTTTCAATTACAAATAGTAATTTTGATGTTGTTTCATATCCTACAAATATTGTTGTTTCAAATCCTACAAATCAATTTACAAATACATATACAATTAATGTTAAATCTATCCCTCCATCGCCTTATTTGTCTAATATTACAATTGTTCCGCGTGTTGTTTATAAATCTGGTATTGAAGATGCGTCTGAATATATATGGTCATCAGCAATTTCACTTGATGAAAATGCATTAAAACAATTTGATGTTTCAAACTTTAATTCGCTAGATACATCTTACAATAATCAAGTGCTTAATGTTGATGTTGCAAGTGTTTATGGAGAAAGTGGTGCTGATTTCGCAAGAACTGCTGCTGGTTATCAAATTATTGCAACAACAGTTGATCCACAAACAAAAATAGATATCTCAGGTGGAATTGAACATGGAGCTACAGATTTTTATTTTAATCCAGAAAATGCTAGTAGTTTAACGTATGATGTATCAAGTGGTGTTGCTTATCCACCTGGTGCAGGGTTTCCTCCAAATGGCGTACTAAACACTAGTGTAGGGCAAGCAATTACATTTTATGATAACCAAATAACTACTGAAGCGTCTAACAAAAATAGGGCAGTTTATTTCGTTCAAATTAAAACAACATAAACCTAGTAAATTAAATTTATTCTCTCAAATTAGGGTTGATGCAAATGTCTCTTGATGGAAATATATCACCAGACATGCAAACATCATTGCGATTTACCTTGATGCAACTTCTAACGCCATTGTCTTTTCCAACATAGCAGTATCCAGCTTTGTTTGTTGATTGAATTTCACTATTACTGTTGTCAGGCATTACTCGTTCATCATCCTTACTATCATCCTGAAAAGAAACAGAGCGTTTATCAACACGATTACGAATATTAACAGGTTTGGCACTATCAATGGTATTGTGCATATCTTGAATTCCTCCCTTAGCTGCACCGGTTGCGATCTTAACAGAATCTTCAACAAGATCGACACCGCTAGTGGCTGTTCCAGCAGCAATATCTATACCAGCTTTTGTTCCTTTAGCTGCAACTTCAGCAGTACTTTCAACAGTTTCTCCTGTAAGATATAATAAAAAGTTTGTGATAGGTCTTACAAATTCACCAACAGTATTACCAACTTCATCAATATGTGTTAGTATATTAAAGCCAAGGACAGAAAGCAAGAAAAGTATTAAAAATACACGTAATACAGTTTTCTTATCTAAATTTAAAAATGAAAATGTTCCAACAGTTCCTACTGCTTTAACAGTATTCAATGATTTTTGCTTGATACTCTCAACATCGGGTTTAATTGTAGATAAATTTTTAATATCTAAATCGATAAGTTCTCTTGTTTTTGTTTTACTATCTTCCATGTCAATTTGATTAGATTTATATAAAAAGAACATATTAAATTTTATGCTAAATTTAATATGAACTAATATATACATGAGTGAGTCCCCAAATTCAATAATAAAATCACCTTTATCAAAAACACCTATTTTTTCTCCAAGTCCAAAAAATAAAATACTAATTAGAGAGAAAAAATGCAATATTAAAAAACGTTATTTTCTACCGTTTATTGGTACATTAGGAATTCTTGTTTTGGAAGAAGTTCAAAATTTTATTTACATTCCTATAATTATTTCATTTGTTTCATTTATTATATTTTGGAATTTTCCTTATCTTGTTTACATTAGTAATACACGTCCGCTTTATTATGAAGACTTATTTATTGATGCTAGTATATTTCCTGACAGTAATCAACCGGATGTATCTACTATAAATCCTATTGTAAAACAACGTTTTGAATATAGATTTCAAACCATATTAATCATTACTAATACACTTTTTATTGGTGCATTATCTGACTATTGGTTGTATAAATTCAAATATGATCCAGAAGTTGACGAACAGTATGAAAACGATTATTACGAAATAATAGGTGTCACTGGTGGAATTATTAAGATTTTTCAGTTTTTTAATAATACTATTGGTTCTTTAATGCTTCAATTTATTCACGAACAACTTAAAAAAGAGCACCAACAAACACGCAAGTTATTACAAGCTAAGAAAAAACAAACAAAGGAGATTGGACTTGAAATGATAGCAATTGATAATATTACACATAAAATTTCAGAATCTCCTAAAAATATAATTTTAGACAAGCCTAATATAAAACCTAGACGAAATTCCGAACCTCCTATTAAAATAATTCGAGAATATGAAAACAATAGTGATGATAGCGATAATGACGATTCCAATAATGTCAATTAAAACAATTTTGAAAATCCTCTAATTAACTCATTTTTATATTTTTCATTAACACCGTCGTTAAATACTGGCTGTGATACCATTTTTTGCCATTTTTCATGATCATTTTCTATTTCCATCACTTCTGTTATTACTTGTTCTATTGTTTTAGAGTTAGCATTAATAAATGCTTTTTCGTTAAAGTCTTTGATAACACTATCATCGCCCCAATAAATTGGAATACAACCCGCTGCAAACGCGTGTAAAATCTTTTCAGTGCAATAGCCTGTATACTTTGCATTTTCAGGACACAGTTGAAAACGATATTTTCGCGCGTACTCTATTTTATTTATAAACCTTCTTGTGTTATTTCTACCTTCATTTGGTATTTTAATATTATTAAAAAGTTGTCCAGCACTATCAACTTGTTTTACATTATGCAATGCTTGAAACATTGAATTTCTGTGTTCACATTTATCGTTTGAACTAACAAATAAGCAGAAATTATCTCTTTTGGGATAATTCTTGTGCTTTTCTGGCTCCCTCTGAAACCATTCAAAAGGTATTACGTCAGGATCTTTCATTACTTCAGGATGTCGTAATTTAAACCAATCAATGTTCAAATACCATAAAGGGATCCTAATATGTGATTCTACTTCAGGGCAATAATCAAAACCAATAGACAAATCAAAACCTAAATCAACAATGTTAATATGTTCGTCAGTTCTACCTCTAAAGCATTCTCCAGTGTAAATTATTTTTTTAACATTTGATTCGGGAAACATTTGCAAAACATTTTCAAACGGACCGTATATACTTGAAAATATCACATCTGGTGGATTATTTTTACATTCTTCAAATGATACAGGTATTATTTCCCAATTAAAATGGTTTTCTAAAAATACTGTAAATGGATTACAAGTAATAGAAAATTCAGGCCACCATAATATCCAAAATACTCTAATCTTTTTTTTAACATTACGTTTGTGGTGTGTTATTATATCTTCTACTCTTCTAATATCACTATCTTTCGCTGATGCTTGATATAAAATTTCATTAACTAAACGATAACATTTCATACCTGATTCATTGTTTGTATGTTCATATGTTATTCTATTTCCACTATTATAACAATTTCTAAAAAAATCTAACATAAGCCAATCAATTGCACAATAAAATTTATTTTCATCAACATACTTTACTAATTCAATTGCGCATTGTTTTGAAATAATATAACCATGTGTGCACATACCAGAATTAAAACTATTTGTGAAATAATTATTTACACATTTAAATTTTGTTTTATCTATTGGTCCATCTTCTTTATTTAAATATAAAAAGTCGCAATCATCTGGAATTTCACTGTATATTTTGTTCCACGAATCACTAAACGATTCCTCTGTATCGCTTTTAAACTGTACGTCATCTTCAAATATAGCAACTCAATTAATATGCGAAAGTCCTGCAACTTCGCGCCAAATATCATAATGACTTAACGCACAACCTAAAACTCCTGCTCGAAAATTATAATCATTGTTTTTTACAAAAATATTAATATACTCGGTCAAAAACAACTCTTTACCATCAACTGCTGATGAAACAATTATATCTTTGTCAAAATCGATATTGGTATGAGCTTCAAACTGTTTCTTGCAAGCATCTAATCGGTCCTTTCTTCTTTTTAAATTTATTAGATAAATTCGATCTATTCCTTCCATTAGCTAATAATGGTTTAAATGTTTATATCATTATTAACTATTATCATCATCTTTTCTTGGTACAAAATTACCAATACTTTTCATTTTTTCAAGTTTTTCTGCAGTTTTCTCAACATTAGACTTAGAAATTTTATTATTAAACAAGTAGTCTGTACCGGGTCTTTTTTCGTTTTTCTTTACTTGTTGATAAATTATATTTATTTTGTTTTGAACATTTTCGATTTGTTTTGGATTATTTATAATACTCGTAGCTACGTTCACTTGTTCTGTTAGTATTGAAACAATAAAATACATTAAAAATTTTCGTTTGCGTTTAGCATTGGGTGTATATCGTAATCCAAACAAGTTTAAACAACTTTTTATTATTTTCAAATGTAGTTTAGGTTTTTTTGAACCTTCATTTAATAACACATCCCATATTATCCATATTATGTCTTTTTGATATTTACCTTGAATAAAAGTGTGAGGTCTTCTTGCGCCTTCACATTTCTCTCTTCGTTTTTTACATCTATTTTCAAACTCAATTATCCACTCTATCCAATAACATGCAGAAACCATGTTGTTAGAATCATTAGACACGTGAAATGCGAGTTCATTTAAAGCTATAAATAATTCTTTTGGGTCTTCTTTTTGATAAACTGGTTGAATATAATGAACGTTATGAGCTTTTAAACGATCTGTCATTGAAGATAAATCATAGTCCTCATCTTTAATTTTAATGCTTTCAAAACTGTGTTTTTTAATTGAATTGCACAACACACAAATAATCTCAGAAAACAATTTTCTTATTTTATCATTGTTTCGCATACTTAATTCACTACCTAAATAACCGTTTTGAACTATTTCTTTAAAAGCTTGAAACCTCATATCAATGTAAATAGGTAATTTAGGATTCCCTAAATGAATATGCCTACTAATAAAATAAAGAATAATTTCCCAAAGATCCATAAAATGTCCAGCACAAATTAATTCACATGCCCAGTAGCATGAATTTTCTATTTTACTGTTATACATGTTATTTAGTAATTCTTTTCGAACTTCTGTTTTTTTGAAACCTGAAAAGGTGATTCCTCGAAATTCTTTTTGTGTTCTTACATCACTAATTTCATTTGAATCCATATAATTAAATCTACACAAAAAATATATCAATAATACATAAAAGAGATGAAATTCTCAAAAGAACTTAATCGTATGATAAAAAAATATAACAGCATGAATGTTTGGAAGCGATTATTAATTATTTTGGCTATTGGGTTAATAGGATCAATTTCTTATCATCAATTACAACCTGTAAAAGAAGGTTTTGTACAGAAAGAAAAGTTCTTGTACAAAGAAGGTGAAAAAGTCTATGATGATTTCTATGCTGAAATTTACGATGTACTCATGGTTAATGACGTAAAAACAAAATTTGAAATTGGGGAAATTACAAAGAAAACTGGACTTACGGAAAAGAGCAAAGTGCTTGACATTGGAACAAAAACAGGTGATGTAGTTAATGCGCTTTCAAAGAAAGGAATCAAGGCAGTTGGTATTGACAAATCAGAAGCTATGATAAAACGTAGTAAGGAAAAGCATGGTAATCACGATTACCGTGTTGTTGATCCCAATTCATCAATCGCTTTTCCGGAGTCTTATTTCACTCACATTACGTGTTTGACTTTTATGATTTACACTGTTAAGGACAAACAGACACTCTTACAAAATTGCTACAGATGGTTGAAACCTGGTGGCACTCTTGTATTACATTTAGTAAATAGAGATATGTTTGATCCTATTTTGTCTGAATCAAATCCTATTAACTTTGTTTCGCCTCAAAAATATGCTAAGAAACGCATTACTAAATCATACATTAAATTTAAAGATTTTGAATACAATGCAAACTATCAGGCGAAAAATAGTGAAGACAAAGCATACTTTATTGAAAATATTGTAGACGATAAAACAAAACACACACGCAAAAACAAACACGTTTTATACATTCCTGAGCAAAAGAAGATTCTTAGCCTTGCTAAGAGTATTGGTTTTATTCTCAAGCACAAGATTGATCTTGTACACTGTGAGTATGAATATCAATACTTATATATCTTATATAAACCTTAATAGGGGTAATTTAAATAAACTTATTTGATTTTATATAACTAAATAAGTTTTACGTCCCTTATAGTAAGGCATTTATATATTACAAACGTCAAATTCTACAAGTTAAAAGGGTGTTTTTTAATTCTTAATAAAAATTAGTGTATGCATATTTTCTATTTAATAGTTTTGTTTTTTGTATTATTTTATTTAACAATAAAGGTAAAACATCGTTTTTGGAGTACTCAGCCAGTATTTCATATCTATAATATATTTTATTGGTTATTTCCTCCAGGAATAATTCAAACAAAACACCCAACACCATCAAAATATTACGATCCAACTATTTTCCATAAAAATTTCAATGATGTATCAAAATACGAAATAGAACAAGTAGTAGAACTAATTAAAAATCACTACCTAAAATCACGGTTTGCTCTATATAATCCTCCTATAAATGGGTTTACTTCATATTTTACCGGGCATAGAGAAGCATGTTTTCTCTCTACGGTAGAACATACAAAAGATCTTTTTAATTATCACAAACGTGAAGTTTATAAAAAAAACACATGTGTATCTGCAATGACTTCTAGACCTCTCTATGTAAAAATTCAAACAAACAAGAAAGGTGGTCAATATGAAAATATAACTATGTCATATGTTGATTTTCTTTGTACTTCAAAAGAAACACGAAAAAAAGGTATCACACCTAAAATAATATATTCACACTATTTGAATACTAGGAAGGCAAAAGGAGGTTGTTCTTGTTTTATCTTTAAGAGAGAAGGCCCACAAAGTATTTTTGTTCCTCTTGTTGTTTATAAAAGCTATTTGTTTGATACGCGCAAATGGTATGGGCCGAAAAAAATGCATCCTTCGTTAAAAGTAATTAAAAACACACCACAAAACTTACATTTGCTACAAACTTTCATAAATGAATCACAAAACAAAGGCTATTTTAAAGTGTTAATACAACCAGAACTTACTAATATTTCTGATTTAGTTAAGACCAAAAACCTATTTGTTTATAGCATTCTCCATAATGACATAATAAAAGCAGTATACTTTTTTAGAAATGCACATACCTATTATGCATTACACGGACAAACAAAGTTATTACCTTCAATTGAGTTATTTTGTTCTATAAATTCGTTTGATGATACTCAATACTTATTGTTTTTCAATGGTTTTACAAAAGCATTACAATTAATTATAAAAGATCATCCTGAATTTGGATTGCTATTAATTGAAGATATATCACACAATGGTACTATATTGAAGAATGTTTTTTCAAAATACAAAGCATATTCAGAGACGAATAACGGTTATTACTTGTATAATTTTGCAATGCGTCCGGTTTTGTCATCAGACGCTTTAATTATATCCTAATGCCTAAATGTTTGTTAATCATAGTAAATATTATGATTAACAAAAGTATTTATCTGTTTATTTTATCTTGTGTATTTTCCAGCTCTGGCAAAAGAGTCAGTTACAAAAATAACAAAAACCCCTAAGAAACAATATAGCACAACTTCTTCTGTAATATGGTTTGTTTTTTCGTCTTTTTGCTCTTCTAACAAATGAATCATATAATTAAGTTTTTCAAGAAGCACATCTTTGCTTCCGTGTAAATTTTGACTATCTGATGCGTTGGTAAAGTAAGGCACGTATTGATTAGCATATTCTGATGAAACATCTTGCGATATTTCAGCATATTGCTGAGGTGATACGTCATTATCATTTTCAACTTCACCTTTCATTGCTGATTTGATTTCTTGTGTTTGAGGTAAATTATCCGATTTATCTCCTTCTTTTTCCCTATTTGGTTGTCTCATCATTGTGGGAGGTCCTAGTGGTTCAAAGTTGGCCAATCCTTCTTTACCGTCATTGCTGCTGCTGTTAATGTGCATTTCACTTAAAACTTTAGAAACTTTATCAGCATGTACTTTCGGTGAAGGTTTTTCTTGATCATCAGCACCTACATATGAATTTCTATTTTTGATTGTGCGACGTTTATGCAAAGGTACTGTCCCACTGGAATTATTATTTGATGAATTATTATCAACACTGTCAAAACTGGCGGCAGTTAATGCTAAAGACATTCCTAATAATAAAAATTTAGATAAAAATTTATTGGTTCAAATGAAATATTTATACATTATATAGTACCATTATGAAATTAACAGAAAGAAAGAATGTATTATTACCTAAGAATCTTGATATTAACTGTAAAAAAATATCATTATTGGTTGTTTTATTACTGCTTTTGGTATCTCCGCAAAATGAACATTTTAAAGAATATACAACATCAGTGTTAGGTAGAATTACATTAACAATTATGTCTATGGGTGTTATTTATTATAATCCTTTAATTGGTATAGTAGCAATTATCGTCTTACTAAAATTAACAAGTTCAAACATCCTAAACAAAAATAAAGAAGGATTTGCTATTGGTGGTAAAGAAAAAGGTGAAGGAGAAAAGGTAGAAGATGCACCTGAACACATGCGCGATGAATGGATAAAAAAACATTGTTCATGTCGTAATATGTATGATAAGGAAACTGGTAAATTAAAACCAATAGCAGAAGGAGGGAGTTTATTTAAAAAAGAATGTAAACGACCAAAAGGTCCTGATACAAAAGAAAAAGACTTTTATAGTAATGCAGAATTATGGACAAACGTAGTTGATGTAAGAAACATGGGAACGGCGCAATCTAGAAAAAATGCAGATGATTATTTAAAAAAAATCAACAAAGGAAATAAAAGTTATCTACCGATGGCAGGTGGCTTTGGTGGTTTGACATTGTTTTATAGTGATGAAATGTTTGCAAACAATAAGGAAATGAAAAATAAAACATATACTAATAATCCATTAAGCCAGATTGACTTCAAATTGGAAGAGGGTAATGAAGTTTGTAATCCTTGTAATTTACAAACTTGTAATAATTGGGAGTTGAAAAAAAAAACAAAAAATGTAAAAAAACCTAGTTCTGTTGGTTCTAAAACAGAAGACGATTCGGAAGAAAGTCAAGTAGAAGTCTCTGCGGATTCCTGCAATATTATGTAAATAAAAATATATTGTAAAATATATATAATGAAAATCAATATGAAATTAAACAAATACCAAGACATTGTTCTTGTTGTTGCTTTGTTAATGATTTTGTATGTCAATCCTCCATTTTTATCGAAATTAACTGAAAGTGTTTTAGGAAAATTAGTTTTAATTGTTGCAGTTATTGGTTTAACACAGCATAATGGATGCTTGGGAGGTTTAGCGGCTTTAGTTTTTATGTCCCTTGTACACACTAATCGCGAAGGCCTTGATGGAATTGTAAAACCAGACAATGGAGATCACGATAAAAAAGAAAAGAAAGGCAAGAAAGGCAAGAAAGGAAAAGAAGGTAAAGCTAACAAAAAAAAGAAAGACACAGAAGATGACTCAGAAGATGCTGAAGGAATGGATGATATGGAAGGAATGGATCATGAAGGAGAAGAAGAAGAAGAAGACTTAGAAGATGGGGAAGGCATGGATGATATGGAAGAAGGCATGGCTGACCAGGGACAAGGCGATACCGTACAAGCATCAGCGAAAAAAGGTAAAGATTTACCAAGCATTGGTACAATGAACGCGAAACAAATGAGCAAGATAACAGAACAGTTAATGGGATACAAAGATATGTTAACTGGAAAAGAACGCATTGAACGCGGTGGATATAATAGCAGTGCTTAAGGTATAAAATAAATTTACGTACTTTATATAATATTTTTATTATCTAATTATATAAAGCAGTTATCGTATGAAATTATCAAAAATATTCTCAAATTCATTTGGCGTGATTTTTGTTTTAATTGGTTTATTTATATTAGCTTATGGTATTTACATGATTGCGCGTTGCAATGCGACTACATCTGCGACAGAACAACAAGAAGGTTTTACATCGGGTATTAATGAAGCAATGAAACCAGTTAAAAAGGAAACAATGCGCGTAATGGAGCGAATGAAAGATAAAGCGATTGGTCGATACAATAAGTTTTGTAGAGACAATAATATTTAACCGAATTTTTAATCTTTTTGTATATTAGTATGAATCTAAAAACAGCAAAAAGATTAAAAGAATTTATAAAGTTTAAAAAACAGTTTGATTGGATAAATAAAAGTAAAATCTTTGGAGGGTTAATGGTAATAATGCTCAACATTGGTTCCAAATATAGTGTTATGAAGTTTAGTCCAACACAAGAAGCGTTTCTTAGAAATATGATTACACGCCAAGTGTTAATGTTTTGCATGATTTGGACTGCCACACGCGACATTGTTACAACAATATTACTTACAGCTGCTTTGCATGTACTTACAGAATATATGTTTAACGAAAAAAGCCGTTTCTGCGTTATCCCGAGACAATATCAAAAACTTGAAAAAGTTATAGATAGTAATGAAGATGGTGAAATAAGTGATGTTGAACTTAACAAGGCAATTAATCTTTTAGAACGCGCGAAACAAGAAAAGCGTCAGGAAATATACACTGACATATTAGAAGATTTTCAAGTACGTAAGATATAAAATATTATTATATATTAATAATATTCTATAATGGTTGTTTCAATGATGAAAGAACGATTTTCAAAGTACTGTGTAGATAGAAAAAAAAGAATTGATGATTTGAAAAGCATGCTGTCAAACGGAGAGCCTTCTTCAGCTGAAAAAAAGTCTCCTGCGCCGGCAGCACCTCCTGTTGGTGGTAGAAAAAAACGCACCTATCGTAAAAAGAAACGATGTGTATCGCTGCGTATTCCAAAAAGATACACTAAGTCTTGGAGAAAAAAAAAGCCAACACGTAAAAAGCGAAGAGCAAAATCTAAAAGTACGAGAAGACGTTAGTGGGACTAATAGTTTTTACTACGGCAATAACTATCATAATATTCATAATTTGAACCATATACACATATTGTTTTACATGTAATGTTGCAAGACAAAGGGGTGAACCCATCTGTGCCAAAGAACCACAATCAAGAGTGTCATAAGCAACCGAAGACATCTTATGTGCAAAAACTAAAGCACACACATACATTATGAAACCTGTGATTTTGTTCATTATTATATACTGTTTTAATTCATATAATAATGAAAAAAGTAAAATCAATTTTATTTTAAAATCTACAAGGATTTTACTTTTTCAGTGTTTCACTCTCAAATTCTTCTACAAGTTGTTGTGGAATACAATTAAAATCAATGATTGTTCTGTTTCTTTTGTATATAGCTTGTGCTTCCTCACTTTCTTGTAGTTTCTTTTCAAATAAGTCTTGATTTTCAAAGTATTTTTCAGCTGTTTTCTTGCCGCACCTAGGAAACACTGAAGGAATATTATCTGATTTATCTCCTGCAACTATTTTACAAAATAAGTCTTTTTCTGGATTACCACAAGAATTCTTGCTTGTATTGAGAGGTTTAAAAGCGAGATTGTAGAGAGAAACATTGCTATTTGCAAGTTGAAGATAGTCCATATCACTTGTTATAATAGTTATTTTTGAATCAGGATGCTTTGCAAGAATATTTTTAACAGTAATAGCAATACAGTCGTCTGCTTCTAGGTGTGGATGAGACATAACAATACTAGCGCCGGCTTTTTCAAATAATTTTTCACGATAGACCATTTTAAAGAAGGCACCTACATCATTTTCATTGGTTCGATTCTTCTTGTATTTTTGAAAAAGTTCATTCCGCCATATATCAGATTGTGGACAATCTTTACCAACCATGATAATTGGATCAGTGATTTTTAGCTTCTTTGGTATTTCCTGCATTTTTTCAATAAATATTTTTTTATATTTTTCAATAAATTCCGGGTTTTCGCTTGGTTTTGCTGGAGTTTCTGCTGGATCACTATTTTTCGTCTTGAAATTGTACCATGTTTGCGTTGCAAAATAACGATAGAAACAGTAATATCCTGCATCAATAAGAATAAAATTCGCCATTATATAGGTTAAGATAAATACTTCTTAAATTAATAAAATTATTTCAATTTTAAAATTGAAATAAATAAACTAATAAACTAAACTAATAATATAGTAAAGAAAACAAAATGGAGACAGAAACATCTGTATCACAAATTCAAGTTAAAAAACGAATACGAGACGTTTTTACAACAGTTCGTGAAAATGGCTGGAACAGTGAAAATCGTGAACTATTTAAAATTCTTACACGCGTTTATATGCAAAAGAAAATTCCAAATTTTAAGAAAGGTATGGTACCTGACAATTATTTGTTGAAAGAAGAATGTCGTAAAACTCCTATCAATGAGTTGCTAATTTGGGATAAAATTCTTGAAACAGAGACGATGAAAGAAACTATCAGTCCAGAGAAAATTACAAATACTGATTATGAAAAAACAAACATATTATATGAGTGCATTAGATTTATGGATTTATACAATCCGGAAAGTGTTATAATTAGTTTGTCCGGTGGTGTAGATTCAATGTGTCTGTTATTTGCTTGGTATAAAATTTTCAAACGTATTGGAAAACCTCAAAATGTTATTGCAGTGCATATCGAATATGGTAATCGCCAACATGAAAGTCCTATTGAAAGTCAGTTTCTATACCATTACTGCAAACAACGTTTTCCAGAAATAACATTTCATTTGTATATTATTGACGATTTCAGTCGAGATATGGTTGAGCGTGATTTGTATGAAGCGCTAACACGTGAAATTCGTTTTACTTGCTATAAACAATGGAAAAATACGCCTGTCATATTGGGTCATATACGAGATGACATTTATGAAAATATCTTTCTTAATATTTCAAAACAGACCACAATGGAAAACTTAAATGGTATGACTGGAGTAGATAAGCAGGATGGTGTTGATATATGGAGACCATTCTTGAATATTTCAAAGCAAACTATATACAATTTTGCAGAAATGTATAAAATTCCATATTTCAAAGATACGACCCCAGATTGGAGTATGAGAGGAAAAATGAGAAGACAATTATTTCCACTAATGCAGGAGATTTTTGGAGAAACTATTCTTGAAAGGTATTGTAGCCTCTCGCAAAAATGTCAATATCTATCAGATGTACATAATTCATGTATCATTGAGCCACTCAAAGAAAAAATTAAAGTATCAGAACATTATAGTTCAAAGCAAAAACAATGTGTAATACCAATACCACAGTTCCCAATATCTAATGAGAGTTGGGAAATTCTCATTAGACACGCATATAAAAAAATATCGAAAACACACCTAAGTCGTAAATGCTTAACGCCAATACTCACTACATTAAATAGATCATCTGTTATTGATTGTTCCACACAAATGTTTACACTAACTGGTGGTGGAAAAGCATGTGTGTCATACCAAGAGATTATTCTTTACGATTCTGTAAGTGCCAAGCAAGAGCTACATTGCTCATAAGCATAGCTACAGTCATAGGACCTACACCACCAGGAACAGGCGTAGCTTTAACATCCATATTATTTAATTTCTCTCTATTAAGTTCACCAGTTAACTTATTATTAATCCTTTGAACACCAACATCAATAACAACGGTTCCTTCGGGTAGCCAGTCTGGATTAACAACGTTATACACACCAGTACAAACAATAACAATTTCTGAATTTTTTATTATTTTTTCTAAATTATCTTTGTGAATATGATTTGTGCTCGAATTACATAATGTAGGAACAGCGCCATATTGAATAAGCATCATAGACAAAGGTCTTCCTACCCTTCCGCATCCAACAATTGTTGTGCGCTTACCTTTAACATTTACATTTTCTCTTGACAAAAGTGTCATAATACCTAATGGAGTACAAGGATAAAAGTGAAATGAATCAAGATCGTCTTCTGTCTGGTCATGCAAAGGGTTCGGCGAAAGCATATTTTTTGACAAGTTATTTTGTAATAGATACTGAACATTTTGGCTATGAAAGCCATCCACATCTTTATGTGGATCAATGATATTCATCATTGCAACTTCATTGATATGTTCTGGGAGTGGACATTGCAACATAATACCATTAATACTCTTGTCATTGTTGCATTCAATAATTTTGTTTTTAAGTGTTTCAAAAGAGACATCAGAATTATATAAAAACTCGAGATACTGAAAACCAAGTTTGGTACATGTTTTCTTTTTAATAGAAACATAAGTACGCGAATCCTGTCGATCCCCTATAAGAAAAAATGCTAGAGTAGGTACACCGTTATGTTGTTTTTCTTTTATGAAATTCATAATATTTTTATGAATTGATTCAGAATGCTTTTTGCCGTTAATTATTTGCATATAATAAAACACTATAAATACTTTTTAAATGAAAGTATTTATCGTATTTAATTACTTTAAAAAAAAATTGATTCATATTTACACCCTTGTTCTTGTAGCACAAACAACGAACATACAAACAACAACCATGTCCGCACTTTCAACTGCTACCGCTGTTGCTAAGAAAAAGGTTCTTAAGATTGTTAAGATTATTTCTTCTGAGTTTCAAACCAAGGAATGGCGACAAGAGAATATTTCCGATTCGGCTGGACAGAAAGACAGTCGTTGTGAAGTTTACCAGAGAACTCAAGTCAAGCACATTACGCAATATGAATGCCCAAAATCAAATGGTGAACGCATCAACCTAGAGTCGTTTGATATTGTAAGACGCCCAAACCCAATGACGTATAAAGGAGAGGCTCTACCAGATGGGTTTGAATGGACAGAAGATTTTGATGGAAAGCAGGAAATAGGCGATTCCATTCTTTACTACAATTTGAAATTTGTCTGTGCTGCAGGTGGCGCACAAACTCGCAGTCTTCGAGAGGTTTATCACTTTGTTCATTCACAGATCAAACATCTTGTGCAATTTGAACAGACTAAGCCAACCTACTTCATCAATATTCTTGATGGATCTCAATCCTTCATGCGAAAGCCGCATTTTACTTACATGATGGATAAATTCGAGAATCCAGAATTGTATGGATATACGCAACAGCAGGCAGACAAGGTAAAAAAGTTTATATTTGTTGGAGACATGAAGGAATTTCAGGACTGGTGGCTGGAAAACAAAGCCAATATTCAACTACAAGATTCTACTAGTGAGTAGATAGTTAACTATTTCATACACAAGACTAAAAGATATACGTTTTCTAGCAATAGTATTGCTTTCTCGATAGTTTGTTAAGAATAAGGAGTTATATTTACTCCTTTTTTCTTCCAAGAATTCGTTAAAACAGTCAACTAATACTAGTTGTTGCTCTATACTGATAGCAGGTTTGATAACAAGCGTTGCATATGATCGTGCAGAGGTCTTCTCGGTTTCATCAATATATCTGTTTTCATCAGAAACCATTTCTAACCTAATCTTATTTTCTGCATTATCATCGATGCATTTAACAAGGATATTTGTTATTGCATCACCAGCAGTTTCTTTGTTTTTTCTGGTTAGTCGATCTATAGTTATTGATGAATTTTGTGGACATTTGTATATTTCGCCACCAATTGCAAAGTTATTCCCGTGGTGTAGAGAGATATCTGTTAGAACCTTATTGCTGGGATATATATTGATTGTAAAAGGATGAATTGTATATTCTCCCTTTCTACAAAATTGAAAACTACATACAGTATATCCAGTATCATGAAACACTTTTTCTTCAAATATGTTCATTTGAACGATATGATTAACCTCGAGGAATCTACGTCTTAAACTAATATCACCATCGCGTATAGAACACCAAAAATTCAACGGAACAATCAAAATACCACCAATTGGTTGCTGCTCTGGTTTTATTAATTCTTCAATAAAACATTTATACAAGTCGTTTGTGTTATATTTGTCAAATGCGGTTTTATCCTTGCACTTATTTCGTGCTAAGTAAGGTGGGTTAGTTAATACAAATTTGTTGTGGTAATCAGGTGGGTTAAGTATTGTATCTCGTACTTCAATTGACTTGTCTTTGGGATCAATGTCGAAACATTCGATATCTATATCATGTTTACTTACTTGCATAGTTTTGACCCATTTCAACAAGTCAAGATTGCCTGCAAATGGTTCTACCATACGTGTAATATCCTTAGGTAGATACATATTTTGCAAGATATAATTGTAATTTGTTGTATAAAACTGCCCTAATTCTTGCTTTTTATTTTTCATTGTTTCTTCTTCCATATTGTGATGATTATATTTAATAATTTGTATTTAAATATAATCAATTTTTATAAAAACATTCCTAGATATCTAAACTAATAGTGTTTCTTTCTGAAATTGGTCGTCTTTTCGATTTCTTAGGAGCAGAAGAAGAATTCAATGCACCTTCTTGTTCTTTCAATTCTGTAATACTTACTGTACTTCCCGCGTCATCATTCTTTTCGCTTGAAACGTTAATTGTTTTTGTCTTTAATCCAGATAACAAATCGGATATATCACTCGGGCCTTTCATTTCCGGTCTAGGACGTCTTACTGTTTTTTCAGGTTCGTTGCTTATATTTCCAAAGCTTTCCATTATGTTAATACCATCGCTAGCATTAGATTGACTCATCCTAATGTTATCTCGAACCGCGGGAGGTACACTACGGTCTCGCGAACGATCGCGCGTTTTCATAGGGGGAGGTGGAGGTCCACTAGCATTGACACGACCAATATCATCATCACCCGGTGCGTCGTTATTCATCATGCTGTTCATGAATCCACTAAATCCTGGATTTGTATCACTCATGCTGTTCGCAGCTGCGCTTGAAAATTGTCTCATTAAATCAGGATTTTGTCTCATGATATCATCCATATTCGGTAGAGACGACTTAAACATTGAGTTTGTCATGTGCAACATAATTGCACTGCCACCAAGTTGAAATAATAGTTTAAGTTCAGGAGCAAGTTTCGACTTAGATTTGTATTTTTCATGAAGTTCAGAAAAAATCTCGTCATAATCATTTAAATTTTCATTAACTTGTTCTGACCATCCATCTAGTTTGAGATCAAACGGGTCGATCTTGTTGTTCATAAATTCAAGACCAGTAATAACCGCTAAAAGCATTTTTCCTTGAAATTGAACGCTGTTTTTCTTTTCACGTTCGGCAACTAATGTTTCATATTCTCCTTGCATTTCTGCTAAAGGTGATTCCATGCTATATTTTTTGCTTAACTGAACTCCTCTACGTTCTAAATCTTCGAGTTTTCTCAAGATCTGAAATTTCTCTCTAAGCATTTCTTCGCGGCTCATTTTGGGTTTGTCAGGGACTTTAACATCAGGATTCATAGGAATATCGTTAAAAGAACTAAAGCCATCCCATGTTTTATCTTTTTTTTCAGATTCCGATGTTGATTTACCAATTTTCGGTGGTTGAGAGAGACCGGGAGGCGCTGATGACATACCGCCACCGCTTGATTCAGGTTCAGTTTTTTCTGAAGATTCTTTTGAAGAAGATAAACTAAAAGTCTGGAACAATCCACCTGCTTCTTTTTTGCTAATAGACGGAGTATCATTAGCATCAGTTGATAAGTCATTAAGCTCAGCTTCAAGTTTATTTAAATCACCTAGTTCAATATCCGCACCAGAATCACCACCAGTATTTTTTGTTTTTTCATTCATTAATAATTCAATACCAGGTCCAAAATTCACCGATTTTGGCGGTTCACTATCTATTTTAATAGTAGATGAATCATCAACATTAAGTTCAATAACTTCAGGTTCTGAAGACATAAGTTTATTATGATTTAATTAGAACTTTTAATTTTAAGTAATCCGCACTAACAAATTATTTATTCACCAATAGCTAAAGTTAAATATTCATTTTCTCGCAAAAACCATAAACCTTGTAAAAAACTGTCTGCTAAATCATCTTTCTTTTTATGTTTATCAAATGTCTCACACCAAGACTGCATACAGTCAACGTTATCAACTAACTCTTTTGTTTTTGAAACACCTAATTTTTTTCTCTCTGCATATGTGGTTTTCTTTTTAGGTTCAATGAAATGTTTTAGTTTATTACTTGAGGAAACGTAATGAATAGACGGCATCCCTTTCATAACAAAATATTGAGTTATCATTCCTTGAACAGTTTTCATGCGGTTTGCAATCGGACTTATTTGATTTTCAATTAAAATATGATCAAATTCATAATTACTAAATAAGTTATCAAATTCTTTCATTATATTCTGTGCGATTGCAGGTAATGTCATATCTTCTGCTTTAATTTTTACAACTGGCTCAAGATAATCGTTTTTAAAGTGCGTTTCCATTAGTTCTATTATTTGATTTTTCTTTAACGGTTTAGGAGAAGGTTCAACTTGACTGTCTGAAATGCTGTTGTTGTAGTTTATTTGATTAACGTAGTTTATACCTAATTTAGAACACTCGATGTACAACTCGTTTACTTTTAATTTTTTTAATTTAGGTAATGCACTTAACCCAGCTGTGGCTGATGGTATTTTGAAATTGGATTTTTTAGCGTGTTGCTTACAATAATAGAAATTATTTTTATGATATTTTGCTTCTTTAGTACAGGGTTGTTTTTTCTTATTCTGTTCGCAACACTTGTAATTTGTTTCTTCGCATAAATTGATGACGTCCCAAGATTCTATTTCAAACTTATTTTGACTCGATACGTAGAAACAGCAATATGCTAAATTTTTAATTCCAATATCAAAACTGATGATTTTCATTATTATTATGTATATAATTAATATTTTATATAGTAAAAAATTAATATTTAACTATATATATCGTTGTTATGGAAGAAATAAATGTGGATTTTTCAAATCCTTTTCTCTATATATCTGTATTTAGCGTTTTATCCACAGGAGTAAATCTATACTACTGTTGTTGTTTAAAAAAATATAAAAAATCTGAAAGTGAGATTCAACTGACTAGTGTTGTTTGTCATGATAGTCAGCAAGATAACATGAATAAAGTTATTGAAACGGCAGATACCAAAGAAACCACACAAGAAACAAGAATAGTTCAAACAAATCCTATTGAAGTTGGTGAAGCAATGACTCAAACGGAAGATTCAGTATTTTATGATCTTATGGGAAAACGTTGGCAGGAAGAGCTAGAATTTTACAAACGTAATAATATGAAACGATAAATTATGTTAATTTTATAAACTAACATAATTTTACATGCTTGTACGTCTAAGGATATCTTCTTGATTAACAATTGGCGCGATCATTTTACTTTGTAATTCATTTCTTGATAAGTAAAGATTTTTTAAGTCGCTAGTTTCATAACCATATGGCGCAGATGAATCACTGCAGGATTTGTATAAATATTTATTGTTTGTTACTGCTGGTCCAACATTTGAAGCCGCACAGTAGCAGCATTGATCGCAAGCAGTAATCTGATTATTTTTGATAATATCATCAGCGTTATTAACTAAATATTGTCTATAATCGTTATTGTTTTGAATATTGGCTTGTGTTCTAATGTTTTCACTAACTTCATTAGCAGGTACCCAGGTAGCGAAATTGCGACCGTCATTCATAATAGCCGGATAATCAAAATGAATATTATTAGATCCTGAATAGCAAGTTCCCCAACTCATAATGTATTTATATTACAAAAAGATAAAAAAACCAAACATATTTATGCTTATTGTGTTAAAAGCGAAATAAGTTCTTTTTTTTTCATTTTTGATACACCTTTGATTCCTTTTTCTTTTGCAATATCTCTCAATTGAGATACCTGCATTTTGTTTAAATTACTATCGTCATTTTCAGCTAAACTTTGTTCACTATCATCTTCAAGATCTTCGCCAATATTCAAGGTTTTGATTGAATCTCCTGGAACCGGAGCATCGACTGGTAAATCAACCACATCAATGATACCCGGATCATTTTCATGAAGATTAACCATATTAGGTTCCATTAAACTTCCACTAATAACAAGATTTGGGTTAGCTAATGCGCCTTCATTGTTATTTTCATACTCGCTATCATCATCCTCACTATCATCGTCGTCCTCATCGTCGCTATCATCGTCGTCATCACTTACCTGTATTAATTGATTGGGATCACTTGATTCATTCATATCAACCACTTTTAATGTTGATTCAAGATTGGTTTCATTATCATTATCTTCACTATTATCATCACTATCTTCGCTATTATCATCACTTTCAACATGATTGTCATCGACAACATTGTTTTCTTCAAGTTCACTTACTGGGTTTAACTCTCCATTTTCAGGCTGTAAATTCATAACACTTTCTGGTATTCCCAACTCACTTGCCATATCACCTTGAGGTATACCACCGCCGCCACTATTTGGAGTGTTAGCGTGTTCCTGTACGATCTGAAACATAACATCTACTTTGTTTTCTAAACTTGTAACCCGATTGCGAAAATACATAAATACTATAATATTTAACACAACCGAAATGCCTAAAACAAGCATTATTCCACTAGCACCATCTAAAAGCATCGTTTTATTACTACAAACATATATATTTTTAAATTAAAATAAACGTATAACTTTTCCACTATAATACATCCAATGTATCAATTGCTTTCTTTATAATTTCATCAGGATATCCAAGCTGACGCAATACAAAGGTTCCACCTTTTATGTTAGATATACCTTGTTTCATTTGATACGTGTATTTAAGTTCTTCATTCTCGCTATTCACAATCATATGGTAATTTTTTACATGTTTGTTTGTATTCATAATCTTACACAAATTAATAAAATGCGTAGTCAAAATAAACGTGCATTTCTTTGACTTTATTAAGTAGTCTAAATAACCATATGCACTTGCTACAGCTTCGTACGGATTTGTTCCTGAATATAGTTCATCAAATATGCAGAAATGTCTTGTATTTGGTTTTCTGTAGACATCATCTAATATTTCTTTACATCTACGTGCTTCCGCTTGAAATAAACTGTCTCTGCCAGACGTGTCTGGTATATTTATATAACAATGGATAGTTTGATAAGGATATATTGTAGCCTTTTCGTAGAAACCGCAACCAATTTGCTGTGATAATAGTAAGTTAATAATTGTACTTTTAATTATAGTTGTTTTTCCTGCCGCATTAGGTCCAGTTATAATCATATTTTTATTTAGTTTTACAGTATTACGTATTGGTTTATTATCACAAAGTGCTGGATGGCATAATTGTTTAAACTCTGTTTTTTTATGTGAATAATTGCAATAAGTTATCATCTTTGATTTTAAGTTTCCTTGCAAACCTTCTATTTGATTAAGATAACCATGAAAACCAAATGAGTACAAGAAACTTTGATTAAGTATATTGTCAGTATAAAATGTAAAAAATGTTTGCATAACAGTACCAATTTGTGTGAGTTTTTGAACAGTCATTCTAAATGGTGTTATTTCATTAACGCGAACAAGAAAATCAGATAATATTTGTTTTTGTCTTAGTACATCGTTTTTAAAGGTTTGATATGTAGTCAATGGTTCGATATAATAAACCATATTATTGATTTGATCAACGGTATATGTAATATAACTACGAATACTATCCATAAATTTGTGAATATCAATCATATTCAAACGGAATCTTAAACAAACAAGAAAGTTTTGATATATGTTGAAAAAGAAAAAGAAGAAGGATCCCATACTATAAATACGTTTTTGCCAATTTAATGATTTAAAATCAGTAAATAATAATCCTAAAGCGTGATTTTTTAACACTTCTTTTAAAGTTTTAATATACGATTCTGTTGTAATGTCTCTACCTTTCCACCTTAAATAAAGCAATGGTAAAAATAGCATAAGAATAGGAACAATAAATGATAACACAGGTGATGCTAAATTGTATAAACTTAATAATTGCAAGAAGCTAGAATACTTATTTAAAAAATCAATAAAGTTCCAATTGAAAAAGTAGTATTTTTCACGGAAATTAGTATTTGATTTTATTTTATTCCAAGTTTCTAAAAAATTATCTACTTGCGCAACATTTTGTTTTGACTTGTAGTTTTTATAAAATTTGGCGGATTCTTTTAAAAACTTTGTATCATCTGTATAATTTTTCGACCACAAAGGTAATGTAAGAAATCCCATTCTTGAGGTTGGTTTAAAGGTCTGTTGATATGAACTCAAAACATCATCATCTAACTTATTTTTTTTTATTTTAATTAGTTCTAAATCATCAACTGTCTTTCCTTCAATATAATGTGTATGACTATCATCCAACTGTTGTATAGGTAATTTAAAGTATGTATTGGCTAATTCTATGTTTGACATTTTATAACAAAAATAGAATTAAATAAATTATAATTTACGAATTAATTTAATATACACCATCGTTAAAGTTCTGAGGCATTTCTCGAATTTCTGTTCCGTAATGTTGCTCAATCATTTTAATCTTGGCAACGTCGCGTCTGGTGACAAAGTTGATACCAATTCCCTTACGTCCCCAACGTCCAGAACGTCCAATTCTGTGCAAGTATGTATGGACACATTTTGGAATATCAAAGTTAATTACAGTACTAACTTGCTGAATGTCA
>MDSZ01160270.1_pt1 | contig 25372 bp, 27 predicted proteins | sample 811201 | NCBI WGS metagenome assembly MDSZ01 (sample SAMN05326647, study PRJNA326480) | marine metagenome | isolation source: seawater | place: Indian Ocean: North | collected 2010
CAGCGGCGTTTTCTAATGCAATTGCATATGCATGTAACTGTCTTGAGTAAAGTCTAGCTTTTTTATCATTAATAGCACTAGTTTTGAAATCTACTATTCCATAAGTCCCATCTTCGAATTCAACAATTGTATCGGTCTTGCCATTTATTGTGCATGTATGCGCTGATTTTCCATCATCCGGTCTTAAAGGTTTTGATTTGACTTTTCTATCACCAAAAATAACTCTTCCTGGAGGCAATGATTTATCAATTTCTCTAACATCCTTACCCTCAAAAAAATCAATTGTTAGTTGATCAATAGTTCTAAATATACTTGGGAGAGCTAGAGGTGTTTTAACCTTCTGTATGACTTTGTAATAGAAGCAACGCTTACAACCATCATAAGTAAAGGCAAAATCAGATGGACTTAAAATAAAATCACTCATAATATATACAGTAGTTTGGGGTAAATGTATGAGCGCTCTTAAAATAATTCAAATCACTGACCTACATCTATCCGCGAATAAATCGACCTTAATTCATGATATCAATACTTATGAATCAGCACAAAGAATAATTCGCGACATCAAAGATAATCACAATGATCTGAATGCTTTAACATTAACAGGTGATCTCGTCATGGATGAATCACATGAAGGTTATGAGCATTTAGATGAATTGTTAAAACCAATAAGTTGCCCAATTTTTTTGATTCCTGGAAATCATGATTCACTAGAAGAAATTCAGTTACTAAGTAAAAAACCAAATCTATATAATGATAATTTTATGGTCTATAACCACTGGATAATTTTCATGTTCAATTCTAAAAAAAATGATGCTCTCGAGGGAACCTTACATGATCAAGAGGTTTTTAACTTTGAGCAGTTGTTAGAAATTTATCCAGAGAAAAATTTTCTCATCTTTGTTCATCATCCAATATCTAGCATAAAATCTGATTGGATGGATAGTATGATGATAGAAAATCCTGAAAAAGTTAAAAGTTTAGTTTTAAAAAACCCTAATGTAAAAGCCATTTCCTCAGGTCATGTCCATCAAGAATTTAATGATCAATTAGGAGATGCTCAAATTTTTACTACTCCATCTACTTGTTATCAATTTAAACCCAATGCAAAAAAATTTGCTTTAGACCATGAAAAGAGTCCGGGTTATCGGCTTTTTGAATTACAAGATGATGGCCTGCTAAAAAGCAGAGTTTTTAGATTAGATAATAAAGAATAAAAAAAACACAGCGAGACCTGGGTTTGGGTCTCGCCATGTATATTGTAGGAGTTATTAATCGTTATAACCAGCTTCTCCATGCTGAGTCAGATCAATACCGGTATGTTCATCATCTTCTTCTAGACGCAATCCATTAAGTGCGTCTACAACTTTGAGAATTGCATAGGTAAAGAATCCACACCAAAGAATAGTTGTGATTACACCTATAATTTGAATCATAACTTGGGCAGACATTGCTGTTCCACCAAGACCAGCACCACCCCAAGATTCAGCAACAAATACACCGGTTAGAACAGTTCCAAGTATTCCTCCAACACCATGAACTGGGAATACGTCCAATGAATCATCTATTCCTAACCCTTTCTTGATATATTGTGTTGCTTCATAGCAAATTACACCAGCTAAAGAACCAATAATTAGGGCTCCAATAGGACCAACAAAACCAGAAGCTGGGGTTATCGTTCCTAATCCTGCTACCATACCAGTAACTATGCCTAATACACTTGGTTTCCCTTGTTTAGACCATTCTCTAAACATCCAACCCAAAGAACCTGTTGCAGCCCCAATATGTGTAACTAACATAGCCATTCCTGCATCTGCATTAGCTGCTACAGCTGATCCAGCATTAAAACCAAACCATCCTACCCACAGCATAGATGCGCCAGCAACTGTCATTGGAAGATTGTGGGGTGGCATAGGGGTTGTAGGAAAACCTTTTCTTTCTCTCAATACAACCGCAGCCACCAATGCAGCTACACCAGCATTTACATGAACCACTGTTCCTCCAGCAAAATCCATAAGTCCCATTTCTCCAAGAAATCCTCCGCCCCAAACCATATGACAAATAGGGCCGTAAACAAAAATCATCCACAACATACTAAACAAAATCATAGATGAGAATTTCATCCTTTCTGCAAAACCACCAACTATAAGTGCAGGGGTAATAATTGCAAAAGTTAATTGAAACATTGCAAAAAGACTTTCAGGTATAGTTCCCGACATACTTCCTTTTGCAATTGGCGCTAAGAAGCCAATGCTTCCGACATAACTATTTAGCGATCCACCATCACCAAATGCAAATCCATACAAGAAAACTACCCACAGAACTGTGACTAGGCATGTCAAAGAAAAACATTGCATAAGTACAGACAATACATTTTTACTCCTAACCAAACCAGCATAGAAAAATGCTAATCCAGGAATAGTCATGAATAAAACTAGTGCGGTTGACGTTAATATCCATGCAGTGTCACCCGTATCTAGAGTGGTTTCAGCCACTGCAGTTTGTGGCAAAATACTAAAAACCATCATTACCAGTGATAGCTTTAACAATAAATTAAATTTTTTCATATTAATATCTCCTCAATGCATATATATATGCATAAACTGTGCCAAGTTCTATATCACTGGAAAATCTATAAAGTCTTTGAAAAAACAGCTAATTAATGGAACTATAAAATATCAGTTATTTGAATTTTATAAAAAATTAGAATCTCTGCATTATATTGGTAAGTAATATGCCCCATTTTAGAACAAGTGAACCAAAAAAGTACGATGTGATTATTGTTGGAGCAGGACCAGCAGGTTGTTCCTGTGCTTTTGAATTAAGGAACCATGGGAAAAGCGTCCTTATATTAGATAAATCAGATTTTCCAAGACACAAACCATGCGCTGGGGGTATTACAAAAAAAGCCCTAGATCAATTACCTATAGATATTTCTCATCTAATACAACACTGCTCACATGAGATGGTTTTTAAATTTGATGAACATCGAGCAGTAGAACTCAAACATGATTTAGGGTCTTGCGTGATGGTTATTAGAGAAGAATTTGATGACTATTTTTTCAATGAGACTTTGAAAAAAGGCGCCAACTTTGAAAAAATAAAAAAAATTGAAAATATTGAATATAGTTCCACAAAAGTTTTTTTAAACACTGATACTACAAAATATGAATGTTCCTATTTGATTGGAGCAGATGGAGCAAACAGTATCGTCAGGAAACTTACAACTGAACTAATCTATGAAAACCCAGTCTATGCATTTGAAGGTTTGGTAACCAAAAACGAAAAAAATAAACAAGTCAAAACTGAATTCATCTTTAATAAGCGTGGATATGCTTGGGTATTTCCTAAAGAAAAACATTTTAATGTCGGCATAGGGAACCTAATTAATACTAAGAATAGTTCTAAAGCAAGAAAAAAAGACCTTTATGATTTTGTATTTTCTAGGTTTGGGACAAAAAATATTGAGAATATTACAGGTTTTCCAATTGGCACTGAAGGAACAGAATATAAGGCATTGCTTGATAAAGTATTTTTGGTTGGAGATGCTGCCGGATTATCAGAATCTCTTCTTGGAGAGGGCATCTATAATGCCATTGTATCTGGAAAATATGCCGCAAAATCTATTATTAAAAATGAACAAGAAGTAGGATTTAGTGCAAAACATTTTTATAACACATTTCTAAAACAATTAACTTCAGAATTAAGATTATATAAAAAAGGCTCTAAGCTACTATACGGTTATCCGAAAATTAGTTATTTTTTAATAAAGTTTGGATTAGGCAAAAAATTTATGGATGGTTATTCTGAAGGCAAAACAATTACAGAAATCTTAAAAAAGAAAAAATTGCTGCCTAACTACTAAATTACCTCTCTCTTTCTGAACAATATTCTGCTAATTTAATAAGATCTTTTTTATAAATGCTTTCGCTTAGCACCTTTAGGGAATCAATAGCATTATTAGTTTCTAAAATTATTTTGTCTTGTATATATTTTTCAATCTTCTTTTCTTTAAGTATTTGTAAAATATCTTGCATTCTACCTAAGTCACTTTTTTGTATAGCAGTTTTAATCAAATCTCTTTCATTATTATTAGAAACTTTAATCGCATGTATTAATGGCAAGGTCAATTTTCCTTCTGAAAAATCTTCAACTAAATTCTTTCCTGTTATTTTTTCATCACCAAAATAGTCTAATAAATCATTTCTTAATTGATAGGCCATTCCAAAATGATATCCATAATTAGCAAGCGCTTTTGATTTCTGAGTGTCGTCTCCAGAAAGAATACTGCCTATCTCTGCAGATGTTTGAAATAATCTAGCTGTCTTCCTATTAATTATCTCCAAATAAATCTTTTCATCCATATCTGGATTATTTAAATTCATCAGTTGTAATACTTCACCTTGAGAAATTATATTTGTTGTATGTGCTAAAATTTCATAAACTCTAGGATTGTTTATCTCTACAATAATCTCAAAAGCACGCGAGTATAAAAAATCACCAACTAGAACTGCTCCTGGATTCCCCCATATATTGTTTGCTGTTTTTTCTCCATGACGGATTTTAGATTGGTCCACAACATCGTCATGTAATAATGTTGCTGCATGAATGAATTCCACAACTACCCCTGCCTCAATTATTTTTTCCCCTTTTTCTGAACATGCTTTTTGAGCAAGGAATAATAATGACGGTCTTAACCTTTTACCTCCACCAGATAGTATGTGGCCGCTCAAGGTATTTATTAATTCTACCTTCGTTTTTATCCTCTCTAGTATTTCTGACTCTAACAATGAAGTTTCAGTAGTAATATGACTTTTGATGCTTTCTAAATCCATTTCTATATTCTATAGGATTATCCCAATACATCTACTAAAACGCTATCCGTTGTTAAATTATAAATTATTGATTTTTTTCACAATAAACTATTTATTAAATATAAAATACAAGGTAAAATCATGTTTTTTGAGTAAACTACCATGTATGCAATTATCAAAAATGGCTGCCAACAATATAAAGTTACCGAAGGTGATTTGATAAGAATTGATCAGGTTTCATCTCCAGAGGGGACAAAAATTTCATTTGATGATGTTCTTATGGCATTTGATGAGAAAAATACTGAGCTAGAAACTTCAAAAACATCAAAAATTAAAGTGACTGGTACAGTAAAACGCCATGGCAGATATAAGAAAATCAGAGTAGTAAAATTCAAAAAAAGAAAACACTATATGAGATCACATGGTCATAAACAAGGGTTTACAGAAGTAAAAATTGAATCAATCAAATAAATATTAAACAGGTAAGAAAATGGCTCATAAGAAAGCTGGTGGAAGCACAAAAAATGGTAGAGATTCTGAATCAAAAAGACTTGGTGTCAAAAAGTTCGGAAGTGAATTTGTTAAAGCTGGCAATATCATTCTTAGACAAAGAGGTACTCCAGTTAAAGCAGGTGAAAACGTAGGATGCGGTAAAGACCATACCCTGTTTGCTAAATCTGATGGCTATGTCTCTTTTCAGAAAAAAGGGCCAAATAAACACTCTTACGTGAGTGTTTTTCCCACAAAAAATAGCACTTCTTAAATTTTCTTTTAATTAATTTTTAACATGAAATTTATTGATGAAACCAAAATCTTGGTAAAAGCCGGCAATGGTGGTAAAGGCTGTTTAAGCTTTAGAAGAGAAAAATATATTCCACTAGGAGGGCCTGATGGTGGCGATGGTGGCGATGGTGGCTCTATATTTGTTAGAGCTACAGATAGTCTAAATACACTGGTAGATTTTAGAAATAAAAATACCTTTCGTGCTGAGAATGGTGGATCAGGATTAAGCAAGAATAAAAAAGGAAAAACTGGCAATGATTTAATCATAGACGTGCCTGTTGGTAGTATGATTTTTGATACAGAAACCCAGGAATTAATTTGCGATCTAAATCAGAATCAACAATCAATTAAAATTGTAACAGGAGGAAAACATGGGTTTGGAAACACCCATTTCAAATCATCAACAAACAGAGCGCCAAGAAAAACTACATCGGGGCAAAATGGAGAAGAAAAAGAATTAAAAATTATCTTAAAAGTTTTAGCTGATGTTGGTTTAATTGGATTACCAAATGCTGGTAAAAGTTCTATTCTAGGAGCAATAAGTATGGCAAAACCTAAAATTGCTAACTATGCATTTACTACAACAAGCCCAAATTTAGGCGTTGTCTTACTTAATGATTATGAAAAATTTGTTGTAGCAGATATACCTGGATTGATTAAAGGAGCTTCAAAAGGTGCTGGGTTAGGTATACAATTCTTAAAACATATATCAAGAACAAGGCTTTTATTACATGTAATTGATTTATCATTTGATAACGTGGATGATGTTATTAATGATATTTCTACTATTAATGAAGAGCTCAAAGAATATGATGGTGGATTAGATAAGAAAGATAAATGGTTTGTGTTTAATAAAATAGATTTATTTACAGATAAAGATTTAGAAAAGATGAAAAGTATATTAGATAAAGAAATAAAGGATAAAAAATTTTATGTTTCTGCTAAAAAAAATACCGGCTTAAAAGATTTGTGTAATAAAGTTTTTGAATATATTAAAGAATGAACAGAAATATTAATAATCTTAAAAAAATAGTAATAAAAATTGGTAGCTCTCTTATCAGTGAAGATAAACTATTGTCTGAAAAAAGAATTCTAAATTGGGCTAAACAAATTTCAGGACTTAGAAAAGAAGGAAAAGAGATTGTTATAGTAACCTCTGGATCAATCAGTCAGGGTCAAAATCTTCTAAATATGGACAAAAGACCTGATAATCTTGAGACATTACAAGCTTTAGCTGCTATCGGTCAACAACAATTAATGGGCATATATGAAGATTCTTTTCAGAAATCTAATATCTTAACAGCGCAAGTTTTATTGACACATCAAGATATGATTGATAGAGAACGCTATCTAAATGCTAAAGCTACTATACAAAAAATTATCAACCTTGATGCTATTCCTATAATTAATGAAAATGATGTAGTAGCTACTGAAGAAATAAGATTTGGAGATAATGATACACTTGCGGCCATGGTATGTAATTTAATAGATGCAGATTTATTAATAATTCTAACTGACCAAGATGGTTTATTTGATAAAGATCCAAAATCAAATAAAGATGTAAAACTTATAAAAGAATGTAATGTTGATGAGATTTCTATTTCTGACATTGAGTTTAAATCTAAAAGCACTTTTGGCACTGGTGGTTTTAAAACTAAATTGAATGCAGTTAAGATTGCCTCATCTTCAGGTACTACATCAATAATAGCATCAGGTAATTCTAATCAAGTAATAGAAAAAATCATGGGTAATAATGAAATAGGAACTATTTTTCATCCAAGCCAAAAACCTCTAACTGCAAAAAAACAATGGCTAGCTAATTATTCTAATTCTGATGGTTCTGTAATTTTAGATGATGGGGCTATTAAAGCAATTAATTCAAGCGGAACTAGTTTGCTAGCTGTTGGTATTACTAAAGTAAATAATAAATTTAAAAGAGGTGAAATAATAAGTTGTCTAAATTCAGATGCAATAATTGTTGCCAAAGGCATAACTAACTATAGTTCAGAAGAAATAGATTTAATTAAAGGTTTGGCAAGTGATAAAATAAAATCTACTCTTGGTTATATTTCAAACGATGAAATAATTCACCGTGATAACTTGGTTATCTTATAAACTTTTTATTTGTTTATTTAATCTTGATTGATATCTAGCAGCTTTATTCTTATGGATTAAACCTTTTTTTACTAGCTTACCAGCCATAGAAGTGACCTCTTTGAAAAACTCATTTGATTTCTCTTTATTTTTATCAGCAAGAGATTTTAAAACTTTTTTTATACTTGTTCTGAAAGCCGATTTTTGAGATGCATTTCTCTCTCTAGCTTTTATAGCCTGCCTTACTCTTTTTCTAGCCTGCGAGGTATTTGCCAATGTAATCTTCTCCAATAAAAGGTAAAATAAAACAAGATTATCTCAATGTAGGTACAAACTGTCAATAAATAGATTAATAAGTGACTAGCTAAATGACTAAAAATGAAGGAGATTCTATATTAAAGTCTTCATCTGTTGTAGGTGGGATGACTTTTGTTTCAAGAATTACTGGTTTTGTAAGAGACATTATTTTCGCAAATATATTTGGTGCCTCCTCAAGCACGGATGCTTTTTTTGTTGCTTTTAAGATTCCAAATTTTTTCAGAAGGTTATTTGCTGAAGGTGCTTTTACTCAAGCTTTTGTCCCCGTATTAACTGAATTTAAAGAAAGAAAGTCTGGCGAATTAAAAACTTTTGTTAGCTATGTTTTTGGTAATTTATCTCTTATACTCTTTTTGATTACATTCCTTGGCGTTGTTTTTTCCGATCAGATTATAAGTTTATTTGCTCCTGGTTTTTCTGTTGAGGATGGTAGGTTTAAATTAGCATCTGATATGTTAAAACTTACATTCCCGTACCTTTTCTTTATCTCACTTACGGCTTTTTGTGCTGGTATTTTTAATACTTACGACAAATTCTTTTTACCTGCAATAACCCCAGTTATACTTAATATTTCATTAATTTCATCTGCTCTTTTTCTGACAGTTCTTTTTGATGAACCAATTAAAGCCTTAGCCTTTGGAGTACTAGTAGCTGGAATATTGCAATATTTGGTTCAATTACCATCTCTAAATAAATTAGAGTTTTTAGTGTTACCTAAAATAGGTTTTCAATTTGAGGGCGTAAGGAAAGTATTAAAACTTATGGCACCAGCCATAATAGGATCAGCTGTTGTACAAATTAATTTATTGATTGATTCAGTAGTAGCATCATTATTAGCAGCAGGTGGTATTAGCTGGCTATATTATTCTGATAGATTAGTAGAGTTCCCACTGGGTGTTTTTGGTATTGCAATTGCTACTGTTATTTTGCCTAATCTTTCAAAGAAATTCTCAAATGAAGATTTAGGTGGATTTAAAAAAACAATAAAGTATGCTATCTCACTTGCTATTGTTTTTAGTTTACCAGCAATGTTTGGTTTAATTATTTTATCTCAAAACATCATAGCTAGCCTATTCCAATACGGAAGTTTTGATTCATTTGATACAAGTATGTCTTCATTAAGCCTTATTGCTTATTCGATAGGCTTGCCTGCATTCATTATTATGAAAGTGTTATTAACTGGGTTTTTTTCACGACAAGACACAAAAACACCTGTCAAATATGGAATTTATGCGATTATTTTTAATGTAGCAATGAATCTGACGGTTGTAATCTATTATACATATAACCCTTTTGTTGGTGCACACGCATTCCTAGCATTAGCAACATCACTTTCTGCATGGATTCAAGTTATTTTGCTATATTCACATCTACAAAAGATTGAGATTATCCCAAAAAATTTATTTTTAAATAGCCTTAACTTAAAAGTGTTGTTGAGCTGTTTTTTCATGGCAATACTTTTATTAACCATACTGATGCCAATCGATATTTGGACAACAAAAGAGTATTATATCCGAGGTTTACTATTACTTTTTTATATAGCAATAGGGGGTATAGCTTATATTGCTAGCATATATGCTCTTGGCTTTAGATATAAAAAGGATTTATCTATATGAAAATAATTCATGGACTAAAATCTTTATCAAAATGTAAAAGCGGGTGTGCTGTAACTATTGGTAATTTTGATGGATTTCATAAAGGTCATAAAAAACTTATTGAACATATAAAAAACCAATCAAAAAAACGATCACTATGTTCTACTATTATTACTTTTGAGCCATTACCAGAAGAATTTTTTAATTATGGTAAGTTCAAAAGATTAACAAGGCTAAAAGAAAAACTAAAAATCTTTCTTGATAATGATATCGACCAAGTTATATGTTTGAACTTCAATAACAACTTTTCAAAAATAACAGCTACTGACTTTATTTCTAAAATTTTAATAGAGTATTTAGATACAAAATACTTAGTTATAGGTGAGGATTTTAAATTTGGTTGTGAAAGAAAAGGTGACTATAAGTTATTACAAGACTTTGCTGGTAAGACAGGGATGGAAGTTGTCACAATTGACTCGCAAATATTCAATAATAAAAAAATAAGCAGTAGTGCGATTAGAGAAGCTCTTTCGCAAGGGAATATTAGTTATGCGAATAAGCTGCTAGGAAGAGAATATTCCATTACAGGAAGAATTACTAAAGGTGATTCACGAGGTCATCGACTAGGCTATCCAACAGCAAATATTGACATATATAAATCCTATCCAATAGATGGTATATTTGTAGTGCAGATATCAATGGAAAATAATGAAAACCACTATGGTCTCGCCAGTGTAGGCAACAAACCGACATTCTCTGGAAAAAATAACACTCTAGAGGTATATATTTTCAATTTTAATAAAAATATATACAATCAAAAAATAAAGGTCTCTTTTATTTCTAAACTTAGAGATCAGATAAAATTTGAAAATGAAGATGAGCTGATAAAACAAATGGATTTAGACTATAAAAATGCTTTAAAATTTCTTGAAGATCACAGTAATGAGCTATAAAGATACACTCAATCTACCATCTACGAATTTCCCTATGAAAGCAAACCTATCTCAAAAAGAGTTAGAATTGTTAAAGCGTTGGCAAGAAATTAACTTATATGATGAAATTAGAAAAAATAGAAAAGACTGCAAAAAATTTATACTTCACGATGGACCTCCTTATGCTAATGGCGATATACACATTGGCCATGCGGTTAATAAAATTCTAAAAGATTTTGTAATTAAAAGTAAAACTATCTCTGGCTATGATGTGCCCTTTATACCTGGTTGGGATTGCCATGGACTTCCTATTGAGCTGCAGGTTGAAAAAAAATTTGGCAAATCAAAATTTAAAGACAATAGTAATGCTTTTAGGAAGGCGTGTAGAGAATATGCAAACAAGCAAGTTAACAAGCAAAGAGTAGATTTTATTAGATTGGGTGTTAATGCTGATTGGGAGAATCCTTATTTAAGTATGGATTCCAAATTTGAAGCATCCATTATTAGAAGCCTCTCCAAAATAATCTCAAATGAACATATTTATTACGGATCTAAGCCAGTCCATTGGTGTATAGAATCAGAATCAGCTCTTGCTGAAGCGGAAGTAGAATACAATGATATTACATCAGACGCTATCGACGTGATGTTTAAAGCGTGTGACTCCTCTTCAATTAAAAAGATTTTTAATGCTGAAAAGAAAGAACCTGATATATTTTTTGTAATTTGGACTACTACTCCATGGACACTTCCTGCAAATCAAGCAATTGCAGTTGGCAAAGATATAAAGTATTCCTTAATAGAATTAAATAAAAATCTATTAGTATTAGCTAAACCTCTATTAGAAAGTGTTATGAAAAAAATAAAAAATGCTAATTTTAATATACTTGGTGAATGTCTAGGAAAAGATTTAATTACTTGTAAAGTTGAACACCCTTTTTACAAAAAACAGGTTCCTATAATTTCAGCATCACATGTAACAACTGATAATGGTACTGGTCTTGTTCATATAGCCCCAGGTCATGGTCAGGAGGATTATATTTCTGGAATTGAAAATAATCTTGAAATATTTAACCCAGTTGATGGAAAAGGTAAATTTATTGATTCTCTTGAACTCTTTGGAGGCTTGTCTGTACGTGATGCAGATGAAAAAATTATTAAAGTATTGGAAGAAAAAAATAGACTTTTAACACATGAGAAATATACACACAGTTATCCGCATTGCTGGAGATTTAAAACACCTCTTATTTTTAGAGCTACACCACAGTGGTTTATTAGTATGGATAAAAATAAATTAAGAGAAAAAATTTCCAATTCTTTATCAGAAACAAAATGGGTTCCTGTTTGGGGACAAGATCGTATTAAAGAGATGATCAAAAATAGACCTGACTGGTGTATTTCTAGGCAACGTTTTTGGGGAGTTCCAATTCCTTTATTCATACATAAAAAAACAAATGACCTTCATCCAAATACAAAAGAGTTGCTAGATAAAGCTGCGAATATAGTTGAAGATGGCGGTATCGAAAGTTGGTTTGATTATGATAAAACTCAATTACTTGAATCTGACAATGATGATTACCAATCAGTCACAGATACTCTTGATGTTTGGTTTGATTCAGGAGTAACTCATATTTGTGCTATGCAAGAAAGAGGGTTAGGTGAAGTGGCAGATTTATATCTTGAAGGATCTGATCAACATAGAGGGTGGTTTCAATCATCACTAATTACTGCTATAGCAACAATTGGTAGACCACCATATAAATCAGTCTTAACACATGGTTTTGTAGTTGATGCTGAAGGACAAAAGATGTCAAAGTCTCTTGGCAATATAATATCTCCACAGGAAATTATTAAACATCAAGGTTCAGATATTTTACGATTATGGGTGGCAACAACTGACTACAGCAAGGAAATGAATATTTCTGAAGAAATAATTAAAAGGACCACAGAATCATATAGAAGATTAAGAAATACAGCTAGATTTTTACTTTCCAATACTGATGACTTTGATGTTTCAAAAGAGCAAGTAGACTTCAAGAAAATGTTGATACTTGATAAATGGATTTTAAAGAAAGCCAAAGAATTACAAAATAAAATTAAGCTGCATTATGAAACATATAAATTTCATCAGATAGCTCAAGATATACAGAACTTCTGTACTACTGAATTAGGAGGTTTTTACCTAGATATAATTAAAGACCGTTTATATACAACTCAAAAAGATAGTTTAATAAGGAAATCATGTCAGACTGCCTGTTATAAACTCCTAAAAATGCTAAATATTTGGATTGCCCCAATTCTATCTTTTACGGCAGAAGAAATTTATCTTCATAAAAAAGATTCTAAATTAAAGTCAGTTTTTCTAGAAAAATGGGTGGATGAAGAGTTTGACTTAGAGAAGGAAGATTCTGAAATATGTGACTTATTATTTGAATTAAGAAATGATGTTTCAAAAGAATTAGAGTCTCTAAGAAATTCAGGTAAAATTGGATCACCCTTAGACGCAACATTAGAAATACATGTAGATTCAAAATTATTTGAAAAATTAGAGAATTTTAGAAATGAACTAAAATTTATATTTATAACGTCTAATTGCACTCTAAGCCAACTACAAAGTAATAATAAATCAAAGAAGGTTTTTGACTATAATTATTCTATTAATGTAGAAAAAAATCTAAATAAAAAATGTGAAAGGTGTTGGCATAAAAATGAATCAGTTGGAACGATCAAAAATCATGAGAACTTATGTTCTAGGTGCTTTGAAAATATTGAAGGGCAAGGCGAGACACGTCAATTAGCATAATGCGACTATTTTCAATTCTTATTATTTTAATCGTAATTCTTATTGATTTTTTTTCCAAGAAAATTATAGAAAGTAATATTGATAATAGCTCATTAATTCTAAATCAATATATAACTATAACTAAAACCTATAATAAAGGAATAGCATTTAGTATGTTTGATTCAAGTTCTCCATTAACTAATATTTTTTTTTCAATTATTGTTTTTCTTATTCTACTTATAATTATCAATTTTTTTATTAAAAATTTTAATTCTTTTACTAAATCTGAATGCTTTGCTTGGTACATGATTATAGGAGGAGCTACTGCGAATCTTATAGATCGCTTACTTCATGGTCATGTATTAGATTTTCTTATTATTCATTATGAAAGCCTTTATTTTCCTGCTATTTTTAATTTTGCTGATAGTTTTATTAGTCTTGGAATCTTTATACTTATATTGAATTATTTTAGAAATGAACATAATTAAATTTGGATCAACTATTGAAATGCATTATTCAATCTCCAACTTGGATGGAATTAAATTTGAGTCTACATTTGATAAAAAACCAATAGTATTTACTATAGGAGATGGACTGATTCCACAAAAATTAGAAGTGCCTTTATATGGTCTTAGTGAGGAAGAAGAACAAACTATACAATTAGAAGCTAAGGATGCTTTTGGTCTACGTGATGAAAATAAAGTCAAAACAATTAAAAGAAAGGTGTTTCCCCAAGAAAAAATGATAAAAATTGGTAATGTGTTAGAGTTTGATATAAAAACAAAAGCTGGAAAAGAGAATTCAACTTTTGGTATGATAAAAAATATTAAAGGTGAAGATGTTCTGGTTGATTTAAATCACCCTCTTGCGGGGCAATCAATTCTCTTAAGAGTAAAAATACTAAAAGTAAAATAACGTGCAAAGATTAACAGGAAAAAGAATTATTCTAGCAAACCCAAGGGGCTTTTGTGCAGGTGTTCAAAGAGCAGTGGACATCGTAGAAAAAGCTATTGAAATTTTTGGTAACCCTATATATGTGAAACATGAAGTTGTTCATAATAAATATGTAATCCAAAAATTAAAAGAAAAGGGAGTTATTTTTATTGAAGATATAAAACTAGTTCCAGAAAAATCTATTATAGTTTTTAGCGCACATGGAGTCTCTACTAAAGTGAAAGAAGAATCAGAAAAAAGGAATCTAAAAATATTTGATGCAACTTGTCCTCTCGTAACAAAAGTACATTTAGAGGTGCATAAATATGCATCTGAAAATAGAGATGTAATACTTATAGGTCACAAGGGTCACCCAGAAATTGAAGGGACCATGGGTCAATACAAATCTGAGTTTGGAAAAATATATTTAATTGAAGATGAAGATGATCTAGATAAAATTAATATTACTAATAAAAGTATTGCATATGTAACACAAACTACCCTTTCAGTTGATGACACCAAAAATATAATTGATAAAATCAAAATTAAATTCCCAAATATTGTTTCTCCGGCTAAAGATGATATATGCTATGCAACACAAAACAGACAAGATGCAGTTAAATCAATTCTTAATTTTTGTGATTGTTTAATTGTAGTTGGGTCAGTCAATAGTTCAAATTCAAAGAGACTTACAGAATTAGCTGGAAAGCAAAATATTCCTGCTTATTTGGTTGATAGTAAAAGTGACATAAATTTAGATCAAATTAGTAAACAAAATATTATAGGAATAACTGCTGGGGCTTCTGCACCAGAAATCTTAATTGATGAAATTATCCAATACCTTGAAAGCCAAGGGGCTTCTGTTGATGAAAATAATACAAATATAATTGAAGAAGATATAACTTTTAGCCTACCCAAAGAATTAAGATAGAAATTGTAATTTACAAATCATGAGTAACATTTGTGTCTAAATCTTCATCTGGTGGATTAAAGTTTGGATCATTTGGGTTCAAAAATATAAATTGAAAATTATTCTTTTCTATTTCAACATAATCTAACTTACAATTTTTTAGATTTGTCATACACTCTGGCGAGATAATTAAATCTATATCATTAATCTTCAATCTTAAATCTTCCTCTTTTGATTGGTCAAAGCCCATAAGATAATTAAACTTCCCATTATTTTCTACATTTACTGCTATTCTTAAAGGCCATTCTTTTGAATCAGCTTTTTCTGAAGCTTCCTTAATTTGCTTAGCTGCAGAATCAGTAATATAAAAAATTTCTTTATTCATTTTAATTTCTTGCAACGATGTATAAACTTTACAAAGCTCTCAACCCACTGTGATTGTTTTGTATCTCTCAAATGTGCATAACATCCTAATAAGCTTTTATATATTAGGCCGTCTTTTTTCCCATTAATTCCATATCCCCTTTTCACATCATAAGCAAATTTATATTTATTATTCAATAGCTTAATATCTGAATAATGAAACTCATGCGCTTTAATCTCAGTTCTATTGTCAAACCATGGGTGATTTTTATTTGTATTAATTTTAATATAGCCTCTACCAATAGGCTTATTATTCATCTTTGTTTCACCCTTTATTGCACCAACCATTTTATATTTTTTATTATTAAATTTAATAGATTCACATAAGTACATAAGTCCACCACATTCTGCATAAACTGGTTTACCAGAATCTATGAATGCAAAAATGGACTTTTTCATTTTATTATTCTTTGATAATTTTGACGCAACAACTTCAGGAAACCCTCCTCCAATGAATAATGCATCAACATTTGGTATTTTTTTATCATTTATTGTATCAAATTTTTTTATTACAACTCCTAAGCTTTTAAATTTTTCTATATCATCAGGGTAGTAAAATCCAAATGCTGCATCCATTGCTACTCCAACAGTAATTTTTCTATTTCTATTATTAACTGTCAGAATTAATTTATTTTTTTTATTTTTTTTAATTCTGTTCGGTATAATCTCATTTAAATTTATTGAAGATTTTATAGTTGAAGAAATTTGATTAATAATCTTGTTGCTATTATTTGCCTGAAAAACCGGTTCTAATCCCAAATGCCTTTCTAATACCTCCAATTGATTGTTTCTGTGTATAGATCCTAAAACATTAAAATTCGTATATTCCTTAATAGAAGAAATGATTTTACCTTCGTGCCTATCTCCAGAGATATTATTTAAAACTACACCTTTAAAATTTACTTTCCTATCAAAACTCTCATATCCTTTGAGGAGAGGGGCAACACCTCTTGTTGTGCCCATGCAATCCAAAATCAATATAACTTCCGTTTTTAATAATTTTGCTAATGCAGCATTACTATCAGATCCAGAAACACTCATTCCATCAAATAATCCTTTATTACCCTCAATAATTGCAAAATTATTCTTTAAAATATTTGATTTAAAAGTATTTTTTATTTCGGCATTAGAAGATGTATAGAAGTCAAGGTTGTAGCAAGGATTACCTGCTGCTTTTGATAACCAAAGAGGGTCAATAAAATCTGGGCCTTTTTTAAATGGAGAGGGATCATAATTTAATTTTTTTAACAACCTGAGCAGGCCTATAGTAAAAATTGTCTTACCGGATGATTTCTTTGTTGAAGATATTAAATATGAATTCATATAACTATGAAAAATTAAATATCTTTTGGTATAAACTTGAAGTTAGCTATTCCAATTAAAATAATTAAAGTTGCTAAAGTTAAACCACCAATGCCAAGACCTAATTCATATATTGAAGGTACATATGAATGAATGACATTGTCATAAAAGGTACTCTCTATAATTTGATGATCTGGAAAAATATTAAGTGGATAAGCTTGACCTCCAATTATAATAACAGCAACAGCAAATAGGCCTCCTAAAAGGATTATTTTGGAAGTTATTAATAATGATAATGGGCTATTATTTTTATTAAAAATTAAGAGTATAAGAGGAAGGACTATTCCTATCAAAAATTGTCCTACCCAAAATAATAGAGTGTAAATACCGCCACTAACTAATAAGAAAATTTCATAATCTAAATGCTTTGATATATAAATGTTTGTTATATGGTATAGGATTAGAAAATATAAATTTGTAAATAGGAAAATTATCATAAGTTTTTTGAAATTATCAAGCATAGTCTGTGAAATCTTTGTCTTATTTAACCAACAAATAGAACTATGATATGCGTAATATATGGCTACTCCATAGAGTAATGACATCACGATAAATAATGGAGCAAGTATTGCTGTCGCATATGCTTCTCTTGCAACAAGAAATCCAAATATTGATCCTGTACCTGTCGTTAAAATTATTCTCCAAACAAAAGCAAATATACCCATTGATTTTGAATATTTCTTAATTTCATAATCAAGCATGGTCCAAAGATAAATTAATAATACAAGAAAGAAACCTGAATACAGAAAAATATTCCAAGCAAAAATTGATTTAAAATTATAAGTAGTCATTGCAACAATCAAACGATCAGGTCTTCCCAAATCTAATACCAGGACAGCAAGACCTCCTATCAAATAAGATATCGCAATTAAACCAGATAAAGGAGCAAGTGGTTTATATTTCTCTTTATCAAATACTGATGAAAGCGAAGCTATATTCAATACTCCAGAAGAAATTATTATCATAAAAACTGCAAAAATATGTGGTAACCCCCAAATGATTTGGTTATTCATCCCGGTGATATAATGCCCTTCTGTTTCCATATAATGTGCACAAAAAATACCCAATAAAACAAAAAATCCTAGTCCCAGAAATATGGACCAAAATAATCTTTGTTCAATAATAAAGCGTGAAAATAATCCTGGTTTCATAATATTAAATTCCTGTATAAGTTACTTTTTGCTTCAATTTCAGATCTACTCTTAATCTTCTTCCAGGCGATTTCTTTATAGCTTCATTAACTTTACTTTTTGAGTCATTAAGATCTCCAAACGAGATTACCCCTCCTCCTTCTTTATTACATGCTTCTTCGCACGCAGTGTATGCTGAACCATGATCAATTTTATTCACACAGAAATTACAACTTTCAACACACCCTTTACCTCTTGGCGAATTAGTTAGCTGCATCGTTAAATTTTCATGTACAAATGAGCGGGCTTTAAAAGGACAAGCCATCATACAATATCTGCATCCAATACATGTATGCTGATTTACCATCACTATCCCATCTTCTCGTTTAAAAGATGCGCCTGTAGGACAAACATCACAGCATGGAGGGTTTTCACAATGTTGACATAACATTGGCAGGACAGATATTTCATTAGTTTTTAAATCTCTGAGTTTGATTTTTCTAATCCATTGAGGATCAGTTTCTGGTCTTCCAAATCCATATAAACCATTCTCATCATTACAAGCTTGTATACAAGCTGAACAACCATCCACACACTTTGTGACATCAATATGCATACCCCACTTTGTTTTAGAGCTAACTTTTTCAGATTTCTGTTTAGCAGCAATACTTGTTTCAATAATATTAGGAATTATATAAACCACTGCTATAGCTGATATTGATTTGACTAAAAAATCTCTTCTATTTATCTTTCCAAAATGATTTGATCTAGATTTCATAATCTTTACCTACTAATAATATTCTCAAGTTGATGGTGTATAGCGGATACACTATTCTGCTGATTCCTATTGTTTGTTTTAACCTCATTATGTCTTGGTACAGATGCGTGACAACTAAAACAATCAATATTTGTTGCTGTTTCTATATGACAGGTATAGCAAAATTGTCCTTCCTCATTTATTGGTATGAAATTTCCCACCTCATCACGCGAGACATGACAGTCTATACAATTTGCTAAACTATGTTTTGTTGTTCTAACTCCATCTATTACAGTTAAATCTCTCTGATGATATAGAAATTCAAAATGTTTTTTTCTCATCACATCAGTCGGTTCTACGCAAGATTCTAATAAATCTGCTTTTGATTTCCCTACAAACTTATGAATCTGACCGTCGTGCGAAAATGTTGTAGAGGTACTAATAAGTATTAAAATAATTGGAAATGTTCTGAACAATAGTGGCAACTTACTCTCCGATGATTTACTAAGTTCACTCACCCAACCCCATTTTTATGTAACCTGTTGGGCATACATCAGCACATATATGACAACCAATACATTTATCATAATCAGTGTCAACATATCTACCCATTGTAGCAGAATCTTTTTTTACACGAAATACAGCGTCCTGAGGACAATAGATGACACAATTATCACATTCAAAACACATGCCACAACTCATGCATCTAGATGCTTCTTTGATAGCATCTTCTTCAGACAATCCAATAATTCTATCTTCGTAATGATCTATAACATCATCACCTGTGGGTACAGCCTCACCTCTTTTAACTCTTTCTTCATGCTTGAAATGACCTAAAAAGAGTTCATTTGATGGGATAACCTCTTGAGCAGATCTATCTTCATAATTATGAATTGCAGTTTTACTCCCGTCTGTACCTCTTTGTTCTGCTGGATTTTGAATTGGCGGAGTGTATGTATCAGGAGCAAGATTTATTTCTCTTAATTTTTCAAGTAATTGAAAATGATGAACATCTACTTTTGGTCTTCTTTTAAAATCTTTATTCTCAAAATAACTTTGTATTGATTGAGCTGCTATAGATGCTTGTCCTATCGCTGTTGTTAAAAGATGTGGTCTAACTATATCTCCAGCAACAAAATGCCCTTCCTTCGTTTTATGTCTGTAAAAATCATCAGCTTCAAAAAAACCTTTATCATTACCTAAACTTTCAAGCCCTTCTATATCGGGTGATTGACCGATAGCAGAAACAATCAAATCTGTTTCAATAGTTTTCTCAGTCCCTTCTATTGGAGTAGGTATATTTTCTTCCATTTTACATTCTGCAATAACTAATGCATTCGCCCTACCATCTTTATCTTTTTCAATTCTTACTGGCATCACTCCATTTAAGATTCTAACTCCTTCATGCATAGCATCGTTAACTTCCTGTTCTGCAGCTGTCATTTCTTCTCTTTTGAAAAGAGAAGTAAGAGTTACTTCAGCGCCTTCCTTAATTGCAGACTCAGATACATCTTGTGCTACATATCCGTGAACAATTGCTTCCGGTTTTTCTTGGGGATTTAAATTAGAAATATGGCCAAGCCTCCTTGCAACTGATACAACATCAATAGACGTGTCACCACCACCAACACAAACAACTTTCTTTGCACCAACCTTAAGTCTACCTTGGCAAAATGCTTCCAAAAATTCTACACCTGTTAAACAATTCTCAGCATCGCTTCCATCTATTGGCAAGTCTCTTCCTGTCCAACATCCTATAGTCCATAATACTGCATCATGAGACTTCTCAATTTCATCTAAAGGAATATCCTTACCAACACGCTTACCAAGAACTACTTCTATATCACCCAAATCTAAAATTCTTTGTATTTCTTTATCTAGTATATCTCGAGGTGTTCTATAATTTGGAATACCGTATCTCATCATTCCACCTAACTCTGCTCTTTCCTCAAAAACAGTTGATCCAAAACCCATCTTACGAAGTTGATATGCTGCAGTTAAACCAGCTGGTCCTCCACCTATTATCGCTACTTTTTTATCTTCTAAAGATTTTGGTTGTTCAAATTTATAACCTTCTTTGACAGCAGTATCACCAATGTATTGCTCAACAGCATTAATACCTACGAAATCATCCACGTCATTTCTATTACAACCACTTTGACAGGGCGCTGGACAAACTCTGCCCATTTGAGAAGGGAATGGGTTTGCTTGCGTTGATCTCCTAAAAGCATATTCAGACATTGAAATTCCTTCAGATGGTTTTTCAATTCCACGAACTATTTGCAACCAACCCCTTATATCCTCTCCTGAAGGACAACTTCCTTGGCACGGAGGTGTTTTATGAATATATGTGGGACATTTGTGTGATTCATCTTGGTTAAAAATTTGCTCTGAAAAATTATCCCATTTATGAACTCCATTCTCATACCTACGATAGGTATTTTCTGACTTCATTTTATTTTCAGTTTTGTCTGCTTTAGAAACCATGATAATTTCCTTCCCCTATATAAGTTTATTCTACTTTTCTAATAAACTAAAGTAGATTATAGCATATGAGATTCAGGCTCAAACCTCTTTTTTATTCATTATTAGGGCATTTCCTACAAGCTGATGAAGGCTCACTATCTTATCTAATTCTAATCCATAATACTGAAAAACCTTAGAAAACTGGCTCTTGCAGATAGCGCAGATAGCAGCCATATGAGTGACATTATACTCATCTATAACGCGTTTTAAGGCTTCCATTCTAGGTAGGGCTCCTTTCACCCTCAATTCAATCAAATCATCAGTTAACAGGCCTCCACCACCACCACAACAATAGGTTTTCTCACGAATACTTTCATCCTCCATGTCATAAAAATTATTAACTGAGGATTTAATAATATCTCTTGGTATGGAGAACTGGCCTCCAATTATCCCACCCATATTTGATGCTCTAGCAACATTACAAGAATCATGATAGGTCAATGTCATGTTATCATTAGCAGACTTATCAAATTTCAGAACATTTTTTTGTATGAGATCGTGTGTTACTTCACATATATGTTGAGGTACAGGATATTTAGAATCTAAAAAATCAAAAGGTCCGGCAAGAGTATTTAAAAAACTATATGCTACTCTCCATGCATGACCACATTCACCAAAAACAATTCTTTTAACATTTAAATCTAATGCAGCTTCTCTTATTCTTAAAGCTAATTTTTTCATATTTTTATAACTTCCAATAAACATCCCAAAATTTGCTGCTTCACTCGCATGTGAACTTAGGGTCCAACTAATACCAGCTTGATGAAGAACTTTTCCATATCCTATTAAACCGTCAACATGTGGTTCTGCGAAAAAATCTGCAGATGGTGTAATTAGTAAAACTTCTGAATCCTTCACATCTACTGGATATTTAACATCAATAGCTGTTTCTTCCTTAACATCTTCTTCTAAACCCTCAAGAGTATCTTCAAGTGCCGGTTCGGGCAATCCAAGATTATTTCCAATTTTATGTACTTTCGCTATTATTTCATTGCAATATTTTTGACCAACTCCAATAGAATCCATGACTTCTCTGGCAGCCATTGATATCTCAGCAGTATCAATTCCTATCGGACAAAAAACTGCACATCTACGACACTGCGAACATTGATGATAGTATGTATACCATTCATCTAATACTTCTTTAGTTAAATCAGTGGCGCCAACAAGCTTTGGAAAAAATTTACCTGGTAAAGTAAAATATCTTCTATAAACATTCCTAAATAAATTCTGCCTTCCAACTGGCATATTATTTGGATCTTTTGTACCCAAATAATAGTGGCACTTATCTGTACAAGCCCCGCACTGAATACAAGAATCTAAATAAACTCTGAGAGAACGATATTTTCCTAATAATTCACCCATTTTATCAATTGCCTTTTCTTTCCAATCATCAGCAAGTTCACTTGGGTAACCTAATGGTGCTTGAAATTCTTCTTTTGATTTAAATGGGGCAATATGAATAGAAGCATCCTGTTGTAATTTAGGAATCAACGAGTATTCTTGTAAAGTTGGTGTTTGAAATTTATCTTTTGCCATTGCGATACCTATTCTTTCATTGATTCAAGTTTTCGAGCCCATTCTGAAATATGCCTATGTTCTCTGGCAGTATCAGTCTGATTTCTGGTAGGGCTAAAAAATAATCCTGGTGCATGTAAAAGCTTGCTATAAGGAAAAATAATCATGAGAAGAATTACTAAAAATAAATGTACTAGCAGTACTGCATCAGTTGGAAGTTCAGACCATTCAAAATACATTAAGCCTAAAAAGAATTGTCTAACAGCCAAAACATCTGTTTGAAACCACTTCATCATTAAACCTGACATAGCTATACCTATTATAAGAATTAAAATTAAATAATCTGATGGAGCAGATATATATCTAACCCTGTCTACAAATATTCTTCTAGCAAAGAGACCAAATAAACCAAATAACATCATATAAGCACCATAATGGCCAGCAGCTTGGACGATTTCTAACGAAACAAATGTCCAGACAGGATCAGTAAAATACTTAAGATGTCTAAACAAAGCTAACAACAATGCAAAGTGGAACAGCCAACTAAATAACCAAGTCCATTTAGTAGCACTGAACAAACTTTCAAAAAAAACAACTTCACGAAATATTCTCACGGCTACTCCTTTTTTTGTTTTGGGAGCTGGTGGTGTTGGTATTTTTAAAGGGGCAGGTATTTTTGCATATTCATAGATTCGGTATGCTAAACCAAAGAATAATATGGCGGCAGCAAAATAGAACAAGGTTCCATATAAAATCGTAACAAAAGACATGCTGCCTTTCTCCTAATTAATCCTTAACTCTTTATACGCAGCCAGTAGGTTTTGGTAAGCCAGCAAATTTACAGGCTTGTTTAGCAGGTCCATAAGGGAATAACTCATAAAGATATTTACTATTTCCTTTGTCCGCACCAAGTTTTTTCCCTACTGCTTTTGTAAGAACACGTACAGCTGGAGCAATCTGATATTCCTCATAATACTCACGTAAGAAATTGATGATTTCCCAGTGATCATCAGATAATTCTAAATCTTCTTCCTTAGCCATAACTGTAGCTACATCTTTTTCCCAATCATTAAGATTGGCAAGATATCCTTCTTCATCTGTTTCCAATGTCTTACCATTTACTTCAATTGTCATATTTGTCTCCTTGTTTATAACCAGTTCTGAACTCTAGCATTCTCAACTGCTAATTTTACAAAACCTTTATAATCTATAATGTCTATATTAGGGATAAGAGATTTAATATCAAGTCCTCTTGCTTTTAAGTCTGGTTCAAGTACATAAAATTTATGTATTTTTTGTCCCTCTAATATATTCTTTTCAAAATCAGTATTTTTAAGTGCTGCATAAACCCCATCTTCTATTAACAAAATATCAGACTTATCTGGCGCAACCCTAAGACAAGTCTGCAAACTATTTTTTTCATAAGGTGATTTATTAATTGTGTGCAACATTAAAAATTTAATATAACCTCGCTTTCATTTATAAGTTTTTTCATTTCATCTGCATTTATAATCTTTACATCTACGGATAAATCATCAGCCGTCATTCCTCTTTGATCAAGAGATTCTTTCTCTACATAAAGTTTTTCCACATCATACATCTCTAAGGCAGCATAAGTTTTAGAAAAGTTTTTTGTTCCTATTTCAGATGTATCTTGATTTTTCTTCAACTGAAAAACTCCATCATCCAAAAAAGCCAAAGTTACATCTTGTTCGAAGGCAGCACCTATAAGTACAGTCTCAAGAGCTTCATGAGCATAAATGGTTCCATGGGGTGCTCTTCTATTGATGTATAGGAACTTCTTAATGACACCTGAACTTTGTGCTTCTTCTTCCATATCAATCACCAAAAGTTATTAATCTGTCAGCCTGAATTCCAGCTTCTATTAATTGCCCTAATCCAGAAATTCGAAAATTTTCCGCAAGATTATTAGCGTCTTTACCATTTCTTTTCATTTCATCTGGATCAACCATACCTCTGCGTTGTGCTGCGGCTACACAAACAACTAAATCTATTCCATTTTCTTTAGCTAATTCTGTCCATCTATTTGGGATATGCCTATCATCTTGAGGTGGAGTTGCTAATCTAGTTCCATTATTAACACCATCGTGATAAAAAAAGATTCTATAGATTTCATGGCCATCTTCGATAGCCGCTTTAGTAAATAAGTATGCGCTATCAGATGCTTGATGTGTGTAAGGTCCTTCGTTGACAAGAATTCCAAATTTCATAAATTATGATACTTTTAAAATCTAATATAAGTAGATGAATTGAGGGTTTTTCTACCACCACGCCAATTATCAATGTGATATTTTGTAAATGGCAATTCCGTTAGTTCAAAAAATCTTGGCCATCCTATTCTTTCAATCCAATCATTTATTCTTTCCCAATCTCTCGCATCTTCTTTGTATACTTTTAATATTTTTTTAACTATTGCAGCTGCCTCTGGCCATCTTGGTGGATTATTTGGAATGCCAGCAGCAACTAATTTTTGGAAA
>MDSZ01177435.1_pt1 | contig 25356 bp, 23 predicted proteins | sample 811201 | NCBI WGS metagenome assembly MDSZ01 (sample SAMN05326647, study PRJNA326480) | marine metagenome | isolation source: seawater | place: Indian Ocean: North | collected 2010
CCTTTTTTTTGTCCGTATACAACATCTCTTGGATTATGTTTTGCTGCAATTATTTTAAGCAAACTTTTATCCTGACCATCACTAAATAAAACATCCCATGGCAGTTTTGATACAATTTCAAAAAGTCTGTAGTCTAATAGAGGTGCTCTAGATTCAATTGAGTGAAACATAGTACCGCTATCTACTTTAAATAAAAAATCATTGGATAAACGGGTTTTTATTTGTACTCCCAATAAACCCTCCCATTCATAGTTAAAATTACATTCCTCATACATTTCAATTATAAACTTACCAACATCTCTTTTTATTAAATGCCTCATAGAAGTCCCATATATTAGTTTACGGACCTTATCGGGGGTACCCTCCCAACTTTCTAGATACTTTTTATATCCAGATGTAGATAATAACCTTGAGCCACTAGCATGAATTCTCAATAATCTCATCAACGGGGTTATTCTTTGCTTTGAAAAATATCTAAATATTGGCGATAACAATTTCCATAAAGTGTAAATGGAACTCATTTTTTGTTTTTCTGATCGCGCACCAAGTAATGCCTTCCCATACCCACCAAATCCTTCATCGCCACCATCACCGGTAAGCACAACCTTTAGATGTTTTTTTGCTGCTTCTGAAACATAAGAAACTGGAATCAAAGAGCTATCGCCAAGCGGTTCAATTTTACTTAAAATTTTTGGCAACATTTTAATACAGTTTTCGTTAATTGGAACTTCTACATGATCTGTTTCATGCTGTTTTGCTATTTTTGCAGCATTCTTTGATTCATCTCTATTTTTGTTATCCGGAACAGTTAATGATATGGTCTTGATTTTAGGTTTATTTTTTACTGCTAATGCGGTCACTAATCCTGAATCAACCCCACCACTTAAAAATACGCCTACTGGAACATCAGCAACAACCTGCTCAGCCACTGAAGATTTAATTGTGTCCTCAACAAGAGTTATGGATTCATTTATATTTATATCAAGTTTTTTTGTATAATCTAAATCCCAATACTTCTTAATATTTAAACCATCTTTATTAAATATTAAATTATATCCTGGGGCTAATTTTTTTACATTTTTATAGATACACTCATTATGAGGGATGTATTCATATGCCATTAGACTAGCTGCAGCAGAAAAACTAATTTCATTTTTAGGCAATGATGGTCTAATTCCTGCAAGCGAGGAAGCAAATGAGAATAAAGAATTCTTTATTGAATAATAAAATGGTTTTTCACCCATTCTGTCACGACTTGCAAATAATATTTCTTTCTTTGTGTCCCAAATCGCGAATGACCACATTCCCCTACAATAATTTGGCAAATCAAAACCCCATTTTTGATATCCATATAATAATGATTCCGTATCAGTTCTAGTATAAAATTGGTAACCATCCTTGATTAAAATTCTTCTGAGATCTTTATGATTATAAATTTCCCCATTAAAGACAATCCAATACCTGCCATTTTTATCGGACATAGGTTGATTACCAGCATTTGATAAATCCAATATGCTTAATCTCCTATGGCCAAGTATGGCATTATTCAATACTTTTACATCACCTATGTCTGGACCTCTCTCAAACATATTATTGCACATATCATGCACAATCTTTGGTTCCATTCCAGATCTTGACCTATCGATAATCCCAGCTATTCCACACATAGTTAAATATTTTTTTTATTAAGATATCTAAAAAAATTCATGACAAAAACATATAAGATATAATTTGGTCTATTTTTTAAGAACTTAGCTGAATTCAAATTATTTGATTATCTTTTGATAGTGTTGTTAAAAACATCAACAAAACTTGGTAATACTGAATCAATAGAGTATTTTTCTATTACTCTTGTCCTAGCTAAAGTTCCCATTTTTTTTCTTAAGGAAGATTGCTTTATTAATCGAGATAAATATTTAACCCATTGTTTATTATTTTTAGCTAAATATCCAGTTTCGTTATTTAATAACACCTCATTATTAAACCCAACTGCAGAAGCAACAGATGGTAATCCTACAGCTCCATATTGTATGAGTTTAAATCCACACTTACCTCGGTTGAATTCATTATTAATTAAAGGCATAATACCAATATCTAATGTTTGCAAAGACGATACTTCAATTTGTCTATTCCAAGGAATTATCTCATAATCAATTTGATCAAGATTTAAAGTTTTAGGTGGACTATTAGTAATAAGTATAAATTTAAATTTATGAGAAATTATAAGCTCATTTAAAATAGGCTTTATAAATTCGATTGTTTCATCAACACCATCATTAAAACCAGACCAACCAATTCTGACTACATTGTCTATTGGTTCAATTTTATCTTTTACAAAATATTGATTTAAATCTAATACCGTGGGGATTTTAAATATATTTTTATTATAATTTTTTGCAAATTGCTCTAGAATGTTATTTCCAACAATTATCGAGCTACTATTTTTAATATAGAACGGGACTTTTTTATTATCACCGAATAAATAAATAGCATCATCAAAGTCATAAATAATTGGATAATGTTTTTTAAAAATTAACTTATCAAAAAAACTTATTTTTTCAGATCTATCTAAACACCTATTTATCATAATAATATCATACTTTCTCATACCAAAATAAATTCTAATCATAGAAAAATAACTAAGATATATTGATAAATAATATAGTATCCAAAACAGCTTACTATATCTTTTTACCGGAGGAACCCAATATGTATTAGGCCAAATATTAATCACATCAACATCATACCCTAATCCTTCAAGATAAGGTTTGAATTGAATTAACCTTTTATGAGTTGCACCATCATATTTCGAGTTAGCAATTAATAGAATTTTCAATTTAAATAAAGTTTGTAATATTAAAATTAATAAGTAAAAATTTGTAATTATAAATCAGATTAACTAATATTTTTGGTAAATATTATCGATATATTAAACATATTTATTTTGATTATACATTGAAGGTGTATCAATCGTGATTAATTTTTTTTTCGTTTTATATCCAATTAACTTCATGTTGTTATTAATCATTCTTGGAAAAACATCATAACCAAAATCATTATTTGGCCTGATAAATCTTAATATTTTTTTTGGTTGAAATAAATAAATTCCAGCATTAACCCATTTATAAACAGAATCATCTATATCTGGTTTTTCTAAAAATTTATAGATTTTACTATCTTCTTTAATTGAAACCACGCCACTATTTTTTACTTTATTTCTGTATGCGAGTAAAATGGTAAAATCTGAGCATGTTTTCTTATGATACTTCAAAATATTTGACAGGTTTACAGGAATATAATTATCACCATAGATTACAAATATTAATCTATCAGAAAAATGATTAGAGAATGGTAATAACGCACCAGCTGTATTAAGAAGTTTTTCCTCTTTATTATAAAATATCTCTACACCAAACCTAGAACCATCTTGAAAATAATCTTCAATAACTTCTGGAAGATAATGAAGATTAATAAATATACGTGTTATGCCATATTTTTTACATAGCATTATATTATGTTCCAATAAAGGTTTCCCTTTAACCTTAAGCATTGTTTTAGGTTTGTTAGATGTATATTCTTTAATTCTTGACCCAACACCAGCTGAAAGAATTAATGCATCCATGTAGGTTAATTAAGGCTGAAATTACTTTTCAATTAGTCAAAAATCTCAAGTTTAATCGATTCTTTGATTATATGATTAACAACCATTTGTAGATCTTCAATTATTTCCATAGAGATAGTATCGAAAACAATAGAAATATTCGCTTTTTCAGCAAGTTTACCACCTTGACCATTTTTATAATTACCTGTTATGCCAATTGTGTTAACGCCTTTAGAATTTGCATACTCAATAGCATTAATAACGTTGGGACTATTCCCACTACCACTATAACCAATAACTAAGTCTTTTTCTTCAAGAAAAACTTCAAGTTGACCTTTAAATATATTCGAGTAATCAGTATCGTTAGCAAAAGCTGTTAACGCTGGTGTATTATCCGATAGGCAAAGTGCCTTAATCCCTAGTTCTTTAGACCAATCGCCAGCAGAGTGGCTAGGGGTTGCCGAAGAACCGCCATTACCTATCAAAAAAACTTTCTTATTTTCTAATTTTATTTTTAATACCATCTCGATAACAGAGTTTAGGCTATTATTATCAATTAGGTTTAAGGCAGTTACTAAGTCTTTCTTATATTTTGTAACGAAATCCATAAATTTTATTTTTCCATATTAATTAAAACTATCATTGTGAACTATCTGACTACCATAGTAGTCAACAGCAAATCTGAATATTTTAAGACTTTTTGATCTATTAAAAAAATACTTTTGTTTATCAATTGGTACATATAGCATTAAAAACCCACCACCACCGGCACCTAAAATCTTACCAGCTTCAGCACCATTATCTAAACTTTTATTATAAAGATCATCAATATAGGAATCTGATATCATTTTTGATGTCTTTTTTTTAATCTCCCATGATTCTCTTAAAATATCGCTAAAAGAATTGAAGCTATTATTTAACAGATCTTCTTGAAAAATTTTTGTCAATTTATTTAATCTATCAAGATAATCAAAGTTGGAATCAATATTCCTATTTACGTCATCTAGAATTTTGGATGAGTCATGAGGTTTATCTAAGTAAATAAATAATAAGTTTTTCATGAAATTATTTAATGATTTTTTATCAATATTAATTGGCTGTACTGATACAGTCCCATCTGAAAAAAACTGTATATAATTAAACCCACCAAAAGCTGATGCATATTGATCCTGTTTACCAATAGGATTTCCTAATTGATTAATTTCAATTTCACAAGCCTCTTCGGCTAATCTATTTGCACCAATTTTATTTTTTTTAAAAGCATGTAAAGAATGAAGTATTCCAATGGTAAAAGTACTTGATCCACCTAGCCCCATATTTTTAGGCACATCGCTAATGTAAAATATTTCAATACCCCTATTAATATCTAAATTGCGCATTGCACATTTTATGCGGTCATTTTTTATCTGATTTATATTGCTAATTATTTCATTTTTTGAATATGCTAACCGAATTTTTCCATCAAATCTATCGTTGACCCCAATATAAACATATTTATTAATTGCAGTACTAATTACAGATCCATATTCGCATTTCTCATAAAACGATTTTAAATCAGTACCCCCTCCTATAAAACTAATTCGCATGGGACTTTTAGTGAGTATCATATCTTATACTGCAGAAATTACTTTTCTGTAAAAAGTTTCATGTTTAACATAGAATTCAATTGTTTCTTTTAAACCATCTTCCCAACTTATTTTTGGCTCCCATTTTAATGTTTGCTTTAAAATAGTAGGGTCAGCAACCAAATGTGTAGCCTCTCCTGGTTTAATGTTATGATCCTTGAAAATATCGTTATTTGTACCTAATTGTTTAACGATTTGTTTTGCGATATCAATAATTTGGTATTTTAAACCTGTGCCAATATTAATTACCATCCCCTCGATATTTTTAGCTATTCCAAGCTCAGCGTATGCTTCACCAGCATCTACTCCATGCATAAAATCTCTAGTTTGAGTTCCATCACCATATATTGTGATTTTCTCCTTGTTCAATGCTTGAAGTATAAATTTAGGAATTGCTTTTTCTGCACTTTGTCTAGGTCCATATATACCAAAAAACCTAGACATTACTACAGGTGTATTATAGCTAGCCCAATAACTGTACATTAGCCTATCTGCAGCAACTTTTCCAGCAGCATATGGACTTCGAGGTAATAAGGGAAAATCCTCTTTAATTAGGGTATCACTAACTAATCCATATTCTTCCGCACTACCGGCATGGATAATTCTTTCCACATCGTTTATTCTTGAGGCTTCAAGAATATTAATCATACCTTCCGTTTGAATTTGAAAAGATTCGACTGGATTATTTATACTATATGCTACATGGCTATTAGCCGCTAGATGATAAATTATTTCTTTATTTTTTGTAATATTAATCATTTGTGAAAAATCTTGAATATCACCCCATATTATTTCCATTTCCGATTTCAAATGATCGATATTTTTAAGGATATTACTTGAATTCCTGCGAACTAATGCAGTCACTTTTGCACCTTTTTTCACTAATGCTTCACAGACATAACTAGGGATGAAACCATCTGCACCAGTAACAAGAACTCTTTTATCATTTAATGAACTCATATATTATTCTCTCTATCTTTTAAGTATTTTTTAGTTAAATATTTCCACGTTGGCATTTTAATATTCAGATTTATCAATTTTTGACTACTAAGTGAAGTATTAAAACCTCTGTCAATTATTTGATTTTTATTAGCTGAACTTACAGAGTTTAATTTATGCTTATCATATTTCATTACATCAAAAATCTGTTCAGCAAACATATACCAATTACAATTATCTTTACTATTTACATGAAAAACACCCTTATGTTTTTTTTTTATTATTTTAGTAACAGTATTAACTGCTAATTCGGTACTAGTAGGAGTCATCCATATATCATCAACAATCTCTAGATCTTCATCATTATTATATTTTCTAATAATCATTTCAATAAAATTATCATGGTTTTTTGCTTTACATCCTGCATGTCCAAAGAGACTTGCGACTCTTATGATAATATAATCGCCATTAACTGATTTAATTAGATTTTCACCAGCTAATTTTGAGGCGCCATAAAGATTAGAAGGAATTGCTAAATCGTTTTCATTAAAATAATAGTTGGCAACAGATTTATTACCATTAAAGACATAATCAGTACTAAAATGAACTAATGTAATTTTCTTTTTTTTACAATATTCAGCCAAAAAATAAGGACCAAATGAATTTGTTTTAAAGTGCAATTCAGGTTCAACATCAAGATAGGCTTTTTTCCCATGATAAGCAGCTGTATTAATAAGAACATCAAATTTATATTTATCTAGACATTTTGATAGATTAACCTTATCAGTTATGTCAATATCTTTATGAGTCAAACCGATAATATCTATTTTTTTTGATTTATATATTTTTAGGAAATCAATTCCTAACTGTCCATCGGAACCTATAATTAAAAATTTATGGCTATTATGCATTTAAACTAAAATAGGAAAATAAATAACTAAATAAAGCTGAATTTGATTGTAAGATCAGAAAAAATAGACTCTGCATTAGCAACAATAAGTATTTTCATTTTTATATTTAATATATTACAAACTGAATTTTTTAGAAAATTCTGATTTCTTCCACTCTTCCAAAGATTGAGCATTCTGGTCTTTTTCAGATAATATTGGATTATCAATGGGCCAATCAATATTGATATCAGAGTCATTCCACGCAATTCCTGACTCACAAGATGCATTATAGGTTCCAGTACAAAGATATTCAACTTCTGCAAAATCTGACAAGACGCAAAAACCTCGAGCACATCCAGCAGGAGCCCATATTTGTAATTGATTCTTGTCGGATACTATCTCACCAAACCATTCCCCGAACGTAGGTGAATCAATCCTTATGTCAACTGCGACTAAATAGGCTTCACCATGTATTACCCTCATTAATTTCCCCATTTGAGGGTCCCATTGAAAATGTAATCCTCGCAATATATTTTTTGCTGATCGCGAGTGGTTTAATTGCACAAATTTATAAGGCAAACCAACATTCTTGAATTCATGCTTATTATAGACTTCTCTAAAAAAACCTCTCTCATCATTAAATATTTCGTTTTTTATTAGAAAAACATCTTTAATTGAGGTTTCTGTTTTATATACTCTCATACTACCCTATTATAATTTTTATTAATAATCTGAAAATGCTTACGGATAAAAAAGACAATATCTCCAATATTCTTTAGATCATTGCGTAAAGTTTTACGCATATATCTTTTAACCAATTTTTTCCTCGCCGCGTAAATTAAATCTTTTTTTTCATATTGGTTACTAAATTCGTGTAATACTAGATCTAAATTTTTATAATCGCCTAAGTACAAATTTATATTTGCATTCAAAGTTGTAGCCTGATCATGTCTGCGGTAATAGCCAACTATGCTGTCTAAACAAACGACTTCATTATGCTTTGCTAATTCTAGCCACGTTAACCAATCAAAATACAATAAATGGGTAAGAAAAATCTACATCGTATCCATAATCTTTTAGATAAGGAATAAATTGAAAAAGACGATATCTACCCGCACCGGCTGACTTAGAAGCTGATATAAATAATATCTTTTTGATAGGTTAGTGCTCTAATTTGAGATTAAAAGTTTTAATTAAGATAATTTTTTTTTAAAAAATCAAGTAAAGCAACATCCCATTTTGGTAGCTTATAACTAGAAACGTTATTGTAATTTGTATTATCCAAAACAGAATAACTAGGCCTATTTACTGATGAAGGAAACTCATTACTAGTAGTTTTCTCAACTCTAATATTAATATTTAATGTTTCAAATATCTTTTTTGCAAACTCATACCATGAGCAATGCCCCTCGCATGTTAAATGATATAAACCACTCCTATAGTTTTTAATAATTTCAACAGTTTTTTCGCTAATTAGCATTGTTGGAGTTGGAGTTAGTATTTCATCAGTCACAACTTTAATTTTATCTTTTTCACTACTTAGTTTTATCATTGTTGTAATAAAATTATTACCTTTCGCTCTGCATACTGTACTACCATATATTCCCGATATTCGTAAAACATATGATTTTGAACAATAATTTAAAGAATAATACTCCCCCAAAAGTTTTGAACTGGCATATACATTAAGCGGATTTGGTAGGTCGCTTTCTTCATAAGGAGCTTGTTTTTTACCATCAAAAACATAATCGGTACTAAAATAAACATTTATAGAATTTAAGTTTTCTGCTACTCTAGCGACATTTAATGCACCCAGTGCATTTACTGCGAAGGATAATTCAGGGTTCTCCTCACAAATTGGAACATTATGATAAGCGGCGGTATTAAAAATAACATCAGGTCTGATATCATTTAGTAAGTTTGAGACACTATCAACATTCTCAATATTAATGTCAGTATGATTAGCTAATTCCACATGAAAGTTTTCAGATTCACACACCTCATGTAAATCAGAACCTAATTGTCCGTTTGCCCCTATTATTAGTACTTTAGTAATTATATCTCCTTTTTATCATAAGATTTTTTTAAATATCTCTATATTATAGTATTTTGAATTATCTAAATCTTTGAATTGTCTGTAATTATCTAATAACGTATTTAAAATCTTTCTTATCGTTTGAGAAGGATTAAACCCAAGTACTTTTTCTGCTTTTTCAGTACTTACCTTATAATTTCTGAAATCAGTTATGTTTTTTAATTCAAGTTCAATATCATCATAACCATTATCAGAGAAAAATTTTATTACAACATCAGCTATTTCCCCAATAGTATAGTTTCCAGAAGCAACATTGAATATCCCTGAGATTTTATCACTTGACTCGATTGAACGTATATATGCAGATACAGCATCATCCAAACCTAATATAGGCCTCCATATACTTGGATTATTAACTACAATTTTTTGATCTTGCATTGCACATTTAAACATTGTGTTTATTACCAGATCCAATCTCATTCGTGGGCTAAACCCAGATACTGTTCCCTGCCTGAGAGAAATAACAGAAAAACTATCATCTTGTAGTTGCATAGCTGCTTGCTCACCTTGAAGTTTGGATATACCATAAGGATAGTTTGATATTGCTGGGGATTTTTCATCATATAATTCGTTTATTGTGTAGCCATATACAGAGCAAGATGAAGCGTAAATAAATCTATTTACGCCTGCAATTTTAGATAAATATGCTAAGTATGAAGGAGCAGCTGCATTATCAATAAAATTCTTAGCAGGTGAAAATTCTGCCATAGGGTCATTTGAAAGACCCGCAAGAAATATAACTTGATCATAGCCTTCTAATAATTTTGAATCAATTTCCATTATATCTTTTTCTATCAGTTTTATATCTTTCGGAAGATTATTTCCAAACCATAGTAAATCAAGTACAGTTAAATCATATCCTCTATCTATAAGTTTTGGTATTAATGCAGAGCCAATGTAGCCGGCACCACCAGCAATAAGTATTTTCATATTTATATTATCTTGTTTTAAGTTTTTAAAAATTTAGAATATTTTGAATTTTTCCATTCTCTTAAAGATTGAGCATTTTGATCCTTCTCAGATAAGATAGGGTTATTAATTGGCCAATCAATATTTATATCAGGATCATTCCACGCAATACCTGACTCGCAAGATCCATTGTAGGTTCCAGTACATAAATATTCGATTTCTGCATAATCTGATAGAACACAAAATCCTCTAGCGCACCCCGCTGGAGCCCATATTTGTAATTGATCATCTTCTGATAAGATTTTTCCATACCATTTTCCGAACGAATGAGAATCTATTCTAATATCTACTGCTACCAAATATGCTTCACCCTTTGTAACTCTCATTAATTTCCCCATTTGGGGTTCCCACTGGAAATGCAAACCTATCAATATATTCTTTGCTGATCGTGAGTGGTTTAGTTGAACAAATTTATGGGGCAATCCAATATTTTTAAATTCATCCTTATTATATACTTCTTTAAAAAAACCCCTTTCATCATGAAAGATTTCATTTTTTATGATAAGCACATCATTAATCAGTGTTTCTTCTTTGTAAACTTTCATCCTATCCTGCTTTTTATATAATTAAAATTGAAAATACTTCCGTACAAAAAATAAAATGTCACTATTTTTTAAGAAGTTATTGCGTAATGTAATACGCATATATCGCTTAACTAATTTTTTTCTCGCCTTATATATTAAATCTTTTTTTTCATATTGGTTACTAAATTCAGACAAGACAAGGTCTAGATTGTTATAGTCATCTTTGTACAAGTTTTTGTTTGCTTTTAAAGTAGTAGCATTTCCATGCCTCCTGTAATAACCCACCACGGTATCTATACTCATTACCTCATTAAGCAGTCCCATCTGAAGCCATAAAAACCAATCAAAATATAGTAAGTTTGAAATCGGAATCTTTGGTAACATTTTTTTTCGAACTAAAGTACCTATTTGATAATTAAGATTCTGGGCTAATGATAAACTAAGCTCACAATATTTTCCAGCTAATAGTTTACTATCATGATGAATTTTTGACACATCATCCAAATCACCAATTCGCCTTACTAAACCGTATGAAAATGCAGCTTTTTTATTCTCTTCTAATAATTTTATTTGCACTTCAATAGAATTGCTATCTAAAACATCATCCCCACATAAAAATGTGAAATACTCTCCTTTTGCTAGGGCTAACACTTTTTTATAATTTGCTATCATTCCAATATTATCCACATTTTGATATTTATTAATTCTACTATCATCATAACTAGAAATAATATTCCATGTGTCATCATTAGAACAATCATCTACTATGATTATTTCAATATTTGGATAAGTTTGGTTAAGTGCAGAATCAATTGCCTCTTTTATAAATAACCCCTGGTTATAAGAAGGGACACATACCGATACGAGTTTATTACCCATAAATTTGCATTCTTTTATTCTGAATCAAGAAATTTTATCATTTTTTCGGTATCCATAGTCACATCATCAGGCGATGAAGAATGAAATTTTTCTGAAGTTTTTGAAACATTTTTATTTGTTAGCTTTGCTAATTCATACATGGTTTTTTTTTCAGTACCTACATTATAGACTCCGACAGCATTATTTTTTATTAATAAAATAATTAATTCTGCTATCTTATCAACATAATCGAAATTTCCAATATGGTTATTCCATGCTTTATCATACGGGAAGGGTTTAGGTTTATGAGTCGTTCTAATTAATAAATAATTTGTTGATTTTAACTGGACATATGCATCACCTAATAACTTTGTATACCCATACCAATTTTCGCAATGTACAGGAACATCGCTCTCTTTTGCATTAGAGGTGCTATTTGCGTAAACATAATCAGTGGAAATATGAATTAATTTTTTGTTCAAATTATTGCAAACACTTACTAGATCAACGACACCAGCATAATTTATTTTCCAATGAGGGTCTTTTTTATAACTGTATGTGTCAGTGTGCGCTATGCAGTTTAGTATACCATTATATTTTGATATTTTATCATTAAAATCGTGTAGATTTTTTGTGAGGTCAAAATTATTTTTATTTCTTGATAGATTTTCCCAACCAGTTTGTCTTTTTATCTCAGAACCTAATAAACCATCTCCAAGAATTAGTATATCTCTTTTTTTAACTATCAAATCCTGAAATTACACTTTCAATATATGAGAAGATTTTGTCATGATAATGTGGAGAAGCACCAATGAAAAATACTTTATCTAGCACTTGGTTAGAATTTGGAAAGTCATCCAATTTTCCTAAATGTTTATATGCCGGGTGTAATAAAATATTACCGGCAAAATACGGTCTTGTTTGGATTTTGTTTTCTTCCAAATAATCTACCAACTTTTGTTTTGAGCCTCCACTTTTCTTGGCAATAATTGGCACTCCAAACCATGATACAGAAGCTTCATCGAGAGAAATTACAGACGTATAATTGTCCAGATGATTATTAATAATTTCAGAAATTTTAATAAAAGAATTTTTTCTTTTTTTGTGAATTTCATCAAATTTTTCTAGCTGAACTAATCCTAAAGCACCCTGCATATCCATTGGCTTCAGGTTGTATCCCATATTCGAAAAAACATATTTATGATCAATTTTACCATTATACGAATCCAGCCAATTATCAAATCTATTTCCACAGGTACCGCATGCCAACAGATTAGCAGAGCCTATACAGTAACAATCTCTTCCCCACCAGGAAAAACTTCTTGCAACATCAATGATTTCTTTACTCTTAGAAGATACCATACCACCCTCACCAGTTGTTATGTGGTGAGCAGGGTAAAATGAGCATGATGAAGCGATAGAATATTCATTTAAATATTTACCATTCCAGGTTGACCCTAAGGAATCACAGTTATCTAAAATGAGTTCAATTCCATATTCTTCTTTAATTTTTGTAAGAAGAGTGAAATCAGGAGGATTACCTAATACTGGAGAAATGAAAATTGCCTTGGTATACTCGGTTATTGATTCCTTAATTTTAGTAACATCAAAATTTAATGTATCCCATTCAATATCTATGAAAATAGGTCTAAGCCCGTTTTGAACTATTGGTGCGATGGTTGTTGGAAAGCCTACAGGCGAGACTATAATCTCGTCATTATTTTTCCAATCAAATACTTTTTTTAAAGCTGCTACCATAACCAGATTTGCAGAACTCCCTGAATTCACCATAACTGAATTACCAGCATTAAATTTTTTTGAAAATGCTATTTCAAATTTATGAACATTCTCACCAGATGAAAGCCACTTCCCAGTTAAGAAAGCCTTGACACCTTCTTTTAATTCAATATCATTCCAATACGGGCCTGAGTAATAAATTGGAGTTTTCGAAGGAATGAATTCTTCCTGATCATTGTAAACATACCTGAGTACGTTTTTATCATACTTTATTTCGTCGACAAGTTTGTCTATTAATTTATTTATTTTTTTCATTTTTTAAATTGTTATAAGATAATTTTATTTTCCTAAAAAGAATTACAGTAGGAATTTAAGAGCAAATATCTAACTAAGTCATATTTGAAATGTAACCAATATCTAACGGGCTGATATTTTTACCTTTATCCCAATTTTTTATGATTTTTGTTAATTCTTTTCCAATGCGTAAATCATTCTGAATAGAATTACAAGCTATGTGTGGAGTTAAGGTAACATTACTTAGCTTGATCAAAGGATTCTTTTTTTCAATTGGCTCATTCTCAAAAACATCTAAAAAGGCTTGGATATCACCAACCATTAATCTTTCAATTAGGGCCGTTTCATCAATGACCTCACCTCTTGCGGTGTTAATTAATACAGTATTTGGCTTAAGCATGGCTATTTCAGATTTACCAATGAGTTTTAAGGACTTTTCATTAACACCTTTATGAATGGAAATAATTTTAGATGTGCTAAGTAATTCACCAAGTCCTACACTGTGAAGATTAAATTGTATCAATTCATCATCAGTAATATGGTCAGAATTAACTAAAACTTTACATTTAAATGGTTTAAGTAATTTTACGAAGCTCCTTGCAATATGCCCCCAACCTATCAATCCAACAGTTTGGCCAGTTAAATCAGAGAACTTATTTAGATTTTCAAAATTAGTTTTTTGGTTTTTTAGAATTATTGCATCTACTTTTTTTACATATAATGGTCTAAAAATGGCCTTAATCCAATTTGGTATTTTAAACTTTCGCAATCTTTTCACAATCCCAAAAGAATAGTCAGTATCCTGAAAAAAATTATTCCAGTTCCCTTTTCGAACATTTGCATCATATTTAATTAATTGTCTTAAACCAGATAATGATGCCATTAAACAATGCTCCGCTACGCTTTCAGCGAGAGCTTTTGCTGTATTAAAAATCATAATATTTTTGTCTATGAGTATTTTGGGATTTAGAAAATTCACTGAGGAACCAACAGCAATGACTAATTTCAAATTTTTAGCATTTTTTATATCCTTTGCTCTTAATCTTATCAAGCTTTCATATCCAGAAATAATTATGTCACACTCAGATATTCTATTTAAACCTTTACTATTACAATAATCAATATTGTATTTCCCTTCAAATTTGTCTAAATCGATTTGTTGAAAATATTTAGAAAAGTACTTTCTATCGTGCAGTATTAAAATATTTTTTTTGTTTTCAGTGACTTTAATAGTAATGTTATCTTTTTCTTTTTCATTATTTATAACCGTGCCATTAATAATATTATTTTCTAACTTTATTATTTCTCCTTGTTCTGCATCTAAAATTCTCTCAATTAAATATGTTATTTTTTTTGCATAATTAAAATCTGTATCGGGGTTCATATTATTTGTTTTAATACATTTTATGAAATATTTGTACTCATTATAAAAACCATAAGACATACTCAAATCATCTTTATAATCACTTTTAATTTTTTTCTCTATTGATCCATCTTGAAACCAAAAACCTTTCAATGGCAGTTCAGCAACAGCACTATATCCGCTACCAGACCATTCAAATCTTTCATATCTCCTTCCAGCTGCATAATTTAGATTAAGGAGTGAAAATCCATTTTCATTAATAAGTTTTATTGACCAAACATTTGGATAGGAACTACCAATAGATTTTTTATTCACAATAATACTATCTGGATAGCCCATAATTGCTATTGATGTATCAATTACATGAATAGAATCAGAAATAATCCAATTATCAACTTTATCTACAGGAAGCAAACCCATTGAAGGTCTACTAAAACTTCCGTAAAAATTTATTGGCTGACCTAACTTGTCAGAATGAGATTTAAGTTTTTTAAATATAGGAGAGTGCCTCCTATTAAATGCCGTCATATGTGTTTGTTTAGAATTCATACTAGAGGCTTGCTCCATCATTATTGCCTCTTCTAAATTTATTGCTGGTGGTTTTTCACAAAATACATGAACCCCCATCTGGGCAGCTTCCTTAGAAACTTGAGCATTTAACCTTGGTGGAAGACAAATTGATACTGCATCGGGTGCAACTTCTTCAACTAAGCTTTTCCAATCGTCTGAATATTTATTAATTCTAAATCTTAGCGATGCTGATTTTGCATTTTGCAGGATCAAATCGCTTGTGCCTAGCATCTCAATTTTATTTTCTGCAACGAGTCTTTTTAATGCAGGTATGTGGACACCATTTGCGATTTTTCCACAACCAATTAGCACAAACTTAATTTTCTCATTCATAAAAGCATATAAAATATTATTTTGAAAAAATCATTTCTTTAATAATTGTTTTTAAAAAATCTATAAACCTTGCCTTCATTTTGGTATAATTTAATTTCTGTTGTAAGTATATAATTTCATTTTGCAATCTGTTGATTGATTTTTTTTTATAGATTGGGTGCGAAGGATATAATTTCTCATAATCAAAATATTCTGATGTTGGAGAGTGACCCTCTAAGTGTAAAGGAATTATTCTGCGAGGATATAATAAAGCATCACCATTTTCCCTACAAATTCTCCCAATATTAATCATTTTACTTATTAATGTTAAGACTCTCTTTCTAGCTGACCCTTGCCAATAAAGCTGGAAATTTAAAAGTTCATCTTGAAAAAGCATTTGATTTTGTGGTGGCTTAGATAAACCATTTAAAACATTTTCTATTTGTCCACTAGAGGTTATACTCCATCCTGATCTAATATAATTTGGTGAATTCTGGTAATCTAGGATTGCTGTAGGGATTCCCACCCTCATTGTTTCAAGAGCGACAGTAGAAGGTTGTGATATAGCTCCATCAATATGTGGTAAAATTTCATTTAATGAGTTTCCATAATTATTATTTTTATTAATGAACCCAAGCTCATCCTCTAAACCCTTTCTCAATCTCCAAACAATTTCAATATCAGATCTATTTTTAGTTATTTTGTGAATATCTTGAAAAGATTTAATCGCAAGATGTTTTTGCTCATCAGTATAACCAGGGGTATTTGCAGATAATACCAAAATTCTTCTTGGCCCAGAGTGTAGTATTTTTTTTATTTTTGAATAATTATCAAATCTCGCTGCACCAGTAACCTCACATTTGTTTATGTTTCCCCAGCTTTCTAAGATTCTGGCATCCTGGTAACCGTAGCAAGCTATTTTATCTACATTAAGTTTTTGAAAATAAGGTATTCCGCCACCAAAGCCAAATTTAGGATTTTCCCATTGATGTCTCCACTCTAATACCCCATCAGCGATTAATAACGATGGAATTTTATTAATATCTGCAATTTTTGATAAATCTCTTACGGCATGATATGAGTCAGCGTATGTTAATATTATATCAGGGTTAAACTTTGGGATTATGTCCATACCAGAATCCCAATTATCTACATATTTAACTTTCCATGTTTCGTCTTTAAATATATTTTTATACCTGATTTTCTGCCATTCTCCAATAGCAAAAGCTAAAATTTTGTATTTTTTACTCACCTAAGATTCCCAAAATTGATAAAATTGTTTATTATTTTAACATCTTTGTTTTGAAAATAATCTTCCCAGCCATCAAATTCCGTATAATCAGATAGGAATATGAACCTTAGGTTAAATTTTTTTGAAACAACATAATCAATTTTACTATCTCCGACAAAAACAGAAGGATAATTAAGAAAATTATTTGACTTTTCTAATTGAAGAATTTCAACTTTTGTTTTTGGACTACCAAAAATAGCATCAAAATAAATATCAAGGTTTTTATACTTTAGCACGTCTATTAATTCATCCTGATAGCCTCCAGACACAACGACTTTTCTTGCATTAGATGGTATTTTTTTTAAGAATGATTCTAATCCTTTAGTATTTGAGCATTCCTTTAGTTTATCTGAAACCATTTTCGAAAAATTAAATAAATTTTTTTCAATTTCATTTTTTTTTACTTTTGCTTTTAATATTTCTTTAAAAAAATAGTTTAATTTTACAAATCTTGAAAGGCCACCATTTTCTTTGTGATAATTAATAAATTTATTTGCATTTTCTTTTCCATATGGTAATAACAGTTCATAAAAGGCTTTTGTTTTCACCTTGTTAGAATCTAGCAAAACACCATCACAATCAAAGTACCAAGTTTTTATATTATCAAAGTCTGTCATTTATATTTTTTTTCAATGCTGTCTCTGCTCTTTTAATATCATCTGGTATGTCAACTGCGGCGGATTTCCCAGATAATTCAACCATATGTACTGGAATGTTTAAATCAATGAATCGAAGAATTTCAATATCTTCATATCTTTCTAAATATGTTTTTCTTCCTAATTCGCCGTAGGTATTTAATTCATTCCTATTAAAAGCGTAAATACATACTTGCTTAAAATATTTTTTTGGCCGTTTGTCTTCTGATTTGTATCCTGGTAATGCGCGTCTAGACATGTATACCAGAGAATGATTTTCAGTTGTAATTACTTTTGGTATATTTACATCATCAGGGTCGAGTGATTTACCTAATTGACACATCCCATTAATAACTTTTTCAGGATATTCTTTTTTTGCATCTATAACCTTTATAATATCAGAAATGTTAAATATTAATTCATCGCCTTGGACATTTAAAAATATATCAGCTTCAATTGATTTTATAGCTTCATAAACACGGTCTGTTCCTGTCAACAGATTAGGTGAAGTCATAATAATATTATAGCCATTTTTTTCAACAACCTCTTTTATTCGAATGTCATCAGTGGCAACATAAATATCATCCTTATCAATTAATTTTGAAATCAATTCAGCTACCCGAACAATCATCGGTTTACCTAAGATAGGTATAAGCGGTTTTCCTGGAAAACGAGATGAATTAAATCGAGCTGGAATAATAACAACTATTTTCATATTGTTATTAAGTAAACATACTAATCATCATACAGACTTGGTGTAATAAATTCTAAATTTAGATTACCTTTTAGTTCTTTAATGATTACGGCTAATTCTCTATTCTGCCTTTCCATTTCATGTATGTCCATGACACCAGCAGATTCATCATAACTATAATTTTCATTTGAATGAATATTGTACCCATCGAATCCAGCAATATAGATACTTTTTACCTCTTGAATAGATAATAAATTAAGAATTAAAACAGTGACATTATCATTTTTGTATGATGTTAACTCAGCCAACAATTTATAATCCACTATAGAACAATTATTCTGATTATTTTTTTGTATAATGTTTGAGGTAATGATAATCTTATTTGGATCTATCTTATCATAAAACTCCTCATATCTTTTCTGGTTTGAAAAAAATGCATAGTCACAATTAAAAACATTAGAATTATGATTGGCACAGATTACAATTACATCATCATTATTAATAATTTTATTTATTCTATCCAGGTTATCTTTTATACTTGCACCTGATGCTAGAATCAAAACGTCTTTATCTTTGAATAAATCATTTGGCAAACTGGTCAATTTTGAATGAGAAGATTTAAATTTAAATACTAGATCATCTATGTGATCAATATCAAAAATTATTTTTTTTGTTCCTTGAAGCTTATTAAGTATCTTTTGAATAGAAACTATAGATAGGTTTTTTTTATTTATTAAATGAGTGGCATAATTGGGGTGACAACCAATTGAAGCAGATAGAAAGTGACCAAGACTATACCCCCACGCATATTTTTTTTTAATTGATTCAATATAATTATCTATTATTTCAAGTATTGGAATCATATCATATTCTTTTGAATGATATTTATTTAAATGGTCAGCAAGCAATTCTGTATGAAGATTGCCAGCTCCTCTACCCATACCAAGTAATGATGAATCAATAATAATATCTCTTTTTTGATTATGAACATTTAAAAAACTTATCGCATTAAAGTAAGCATTTTGAAGGTTATTATGTGAATGGAAACCAAGTTTTATTTTTTCATTTAGGTTTTTTTCAAATATATCATGCAAATTAATTAAATCATCATTGATCATCGTTCCAAAACTATCAACTATGTACATAGCGTATGGGTTAACATTATTTACTGCTTCTATGAGAGATAATAATTCTTCTTCAGAATAACGCATGGTAACCATCGGCTGTAAGAAAATGTGGTAACCTTTTTGAATTACTATTTTGGCTACTTCCAATGCTTTTTTTACATCTTTTCCATGAAAAGTTACACGCAAGCCTCTTACTATATATTTCTGCGGGTCGTATTGCGGAAGTGTTTCAACATCATATTCCCCTAGATTAAACATCGCACATATTAATACATTATCGTGCAATGATTTGCTACCTAGAAGCAAGTTATTGAGTGTTAATATATCATTAAATTTTGTAGAATCTTTCTCTTTACCATTTTTGTGGCTTATGTAGCCTGCTTCAATAATTTCCGTCCCTGAATCATTCAAACATTGAATTACCTTTAATACACTTTTGCTGTCAAATCTCCAATTATTTACATAACCACCATCTCTAAGAGTGCAATCTAAAATTGAAATCATATTATCCTTTTTTTTCTCTCATCAAATTATTTTTTTATTAAATCTTGAGTTTAAATTAAACAAAAAGTGAAAATATATTGAGCATATATTATTCTAAAATAAAATTATCTAATACCTTAGTAAGGTTATTTAAAAAGCTATCATCTCTAACAACAAATTTCTCTGATAAATCTCTTAGGTAATTTTTATAATTAATATCTTCAGTTTTTTTTATAGCAAGTAAAATTTTATTAATCAGTTCATCTTTTGACCTGCACCAAAGAATATTCTCTATTGATTTTAATTCTCGAAAATGGGTCATTTCTCCAACCTTATCTGCACCCCAGATATTTTTTTCATCACCAAAAGCGATTGGGATAACTGGGATTCCACATATTAATGACTCCAATAATAATGTAGACATTGGAGTAATTATTATATCAACCGATTTATATAATGAATATAAATGATCTATATCATGAAATTTTGAATTGATTAATGTTCTGCTTTCATTTTGATTTCTTTTGTAAAAATCCTTTACAAAAGGGTCTAGTTTTATATTTGCCCAATTAAAATCATTAAAATTCTCTTCATCTATTCTTGGCATACGATATGGATGAGGACGATAAATTATTTCCATTGATGGTAGGATTTTATCATTTATTGCATTTTCTATAGATTTTAATAAAAATATTTCATCAAATGGTCTTAGTGAACCACCAAATAAACATTTATAAATTTTATTTTTTCTATTTTTACTGGAATCATTTTTTATTTTATCATGCCATTTAAATAACGGTTCATAGTGTGGCGCCCCAATCACTTTTATCTTTTCACTTTCTATTTTCTGAATATTGATTCCATGATCTCTACCCTGTTTACCCCAAACACCAATTAAAGATGGAAAATGAAGCATTTTATATTTAGATGAGAGACAGTCCCAGCTGCCTTGCAATTGAAAAAGAGGCACTGATTTTTTTGATGTTAAAAATAATAGATCATGAAAAAAAACATCATATGAAGCAGTAGGATATATAACACAAATTGGGTTATGATCCTCAATAATCTTATCCATTTTAGAATTTATACCAATTTCGTTTTCAATTCTTCCTATAAAATCATCATATTCTTCTCGCTTTAAAATATCATCTATTTTAGAAATATACTTTTTACGACTTTGCTCAATTTTAAAATTAAGTAATAAATTTCTAAGATGTATTCTTGATCCAAGGTAAAAACCATGCCTACGAATTGATTTATGATAATTAGTAGGAATTAAATTAAATCCATGATCACCAATTGCCCCCCTCCTAAGCATTTCTTCTCTTACTTTGTAGGAGGAAACTTCATCAGAATATTTAAAACATGTTAAGTCATGAACCATTTCCCATTTATTAATTCTATCTTTTTCTATAGGAATCATTTCAACATTATAACCACTCAAAGTGTTTATGATTTCATCAGAAACTTTTCTAGCACCAACGGCGTCGGGAATTATAATTGTCAAATTATATTTCTTATCAAGAAGTTTGAACAGACCACCGTATTTAAATCGATTTATATCTAACCCTTTTGCAATAAATACTAAGATGTTTTTTTTCATATTATAATATTTTCTGATTAGGGTTATGATGCCTATTTATTGCGGGGCATTATCTAAATAGGATTTAGTATCAAAATCATTTCCTAAATCAATATTTCGATCTAATTGAGATGCAATAGTTTTTGCTATTGAACGGCCGTCTAATTTATGCGATTTCAGAACCTCTGCAGGATTTCCACATTTTGGAAAAGTATTTAACCCTATTTTTTTAAATTGCTTTTCGGTTTGATTCGATGATATAATGTGATCACCCAATCCGCCTACAACACTATGATCATCTAAAATAAAATTTATTTTAGTTTTATTTATTTGCTCGTTCAACCAATTATGATCAGCACAATTAATCCAAGGCATATTGATTACCATCGCACTTATAGAATTATTTTCTAAAATTTCTCTGGCTAACAATGCTTCACTTAGCAATACAGGGCCATAAGCAATTATCGCGATGTCTTGTCCATCTTTCAAAATATAACCCTGACCTTTTTTGAGTCTGTATTTATCTGGACATTTTATAATCCTTGGGGAGGGTCCAATATTCATCCTCAAAATACATACACCTTCCTCATCATCAACAAAATATCTTAGCCCTAGACTAGCTTCTCTGCTATTAGATGGTTGAAAAATAGTAGAATTTGGCAATGATGATAATAGAGCGATATCTCTAATGCTTTGATGGGATTTACCTGGCCCAGCGGGTATTATACCAGCAAAATGAAAAGCGTATATGATTTTATTTTTTTCGGTAGCATTATTATATATCTGCTCATTTGGTCTTGATGATAAAAAACTAGCGAAAGAATTAACAATAGGAAGTAAACCTTGAGATGCTAGCCCGCCAGCCATAGAGACCATATCTTGCTCAGCAATTCCGTTCTCAATAAAACGATCAGGAAATTTATTTTCAAATTTTCTAACCCGACAATCAGCTGCCAGGTCACCATCAATAATAATGACATCATCCCTCCTCTTGCCAATTCTAATCAACTCTGATTCATACCCATCAATTACATATTCATTAGATACATTTGAACTATTTTTTTTATTTAAGTTTATTTCATCAATTATAAGACTCTTAAGATTAAAATCATTATTTAGCTTTTCAATTTTATCTAAAAGCTCTTTACAACCCTCTTCGAAAAATTCTTCATTGGGCGCACCGGAATGCCATTGATATAATTTTTCATTTTCATCAGGCTCAAATAACTTAACGCCTTTTCCCTTAATGGTATTCGCGACTAGAATTTTTGGTACTGTTTTAATTTTTTCGGATTTTAAAAAAGCTTCTTCAATTTGCTCATAATTGTGACCATCAAATTCGTCATAATACCATCCAAAAGCCTCAAATTTCTTTTTTAGGCTTTGTATCGATATTATATCATTTACTTTTTTATCAGTTTGATATTTATTATGATCAACGATAACGGTAAGGTTACTTATTTTTTGGTGGGCAACGGTCTGCATCGCTTCATATATTTGTCCTTCTTGCAGTTCTCCATCACCGATCAAAACATATACATGTCCTCGATAGTTTAAATATGTCTTTGCCCAAGCTATGCCCTTTCCTTTTGATATTCCCATACCAAGTGATCCAGAATTAGCTTCAATTCCTGGAATGTGTACTTCAGGATGACCATCTAGACCATCCAATCTTCGAAGTTTCATTAATTGATTTTGTGTTAATATACCTAGGGAATGTAAAATTGAATACAAACCGGGAACATCATGTCCTTTTGAGGAGAAAAAAACATCCCTGTGATTTGAGTCCAATCCCTCACTTGTAATATTCATTTTTGCGTAATAAAGATATGTCAAAATATCTAGCGCACTGTAACTAGAACCGAGGTGGCCAGATCCTGCATTTTTTACAGCAACCAATGTATTGTATCTACACATTTCTGAAATAATTTTTAATTTATCAATCTGAGCTATATCAGATTTCTGAATTTCATAAAAAGAGTCTTTATTAATTATTTTATACATAGTCTATACCCTATAAGGTTTTTTTTCAATAGATGGGAGCTTTACTTTATTTTTATCTAATAAGAATTCTGCATAAATCCAATCTTGTTCGTTATTAATGTCAAGTCCTTCATAATCTTTCGAAAAAAATGGAATAATGTTTTTCCCAGAAATTGAATTGTCATCAAAAACAACACTAGTTTTTGCTATTTCTAAGCTTGCATTTTGAACATAAATTTTTGGCAAAGAGGCATATTGAGAGCTATGCCAAGGTGTTCCACCATTACTCCCCTCTAATATAGGCTGGATGAATTTATTCTTATAAGTCCACATTTTTGCAGGATGTTGCGCACACAGCTCAACAGCTCTAATCGAATCTGCTTCTTTATTTTTTTTAAATAAATCCATCGCTTTAGATATAATTTTTGAAGATCGAAAAGGACTAGTAGGCCTTAAGATTGAAAAATATTTAAATGTTTTGTTTAATCGTTTTTGTTCAGTAAGAACATATTTTACCCATTCAATATCCGGAGAAAAATCACCTGATATTTCGCTTGGTCTCATTGAGTAAACACTTCCACCATAATATGTACCAATATCAGAATAAAGTTCAGAATCTGTAGAAATAATTACATCTGAAAAAATTTTACTGTTTATTGCAGAAGTTATTGTATAAGCTATTAATGGGTGTCCACTAAAAATTCTTATATTTTTATTACTAATCCGTTTTGAGCCAGACCGTGCTGGAATCAGTGCAACGCTTGAATTATTTTTCAACTTTTTTAAACTATATAGTTTTATTGGTTATTTACCCAAATAGCATACCAAGTTTCTGGTACATATTCTATATTATAACCATCCTTTATTAATCTCAGGCAACCAAGATAACTAGTATATAGATGTCCTTCCATACTTGGAGAAGTATCGTGAAAAAGGACCACAGCATTTTCATTTAAATGATCTACAATTTTATAAAAATCATTGACTACATAATCTGCATCATGGCATGCATCTATAATTGCTAAATCAAATTTGATATTTTTTACATATTTCCTTAGATCAAGGTCAAGGGTATTTTCATAAATTTGTGTTATTTGTTTATCATAACCATATTTTCTATATATCTTACCTATATCTTTTTTCTGAAAAGCTGATGTAATATGATGCCCTGAAATTTGCTCTGGTAGAGCGCACACTGTAAATACATGCGCATCTGGTAGAGTTCTACAAATATTTGCAGTAGTGTTACCTACTGCAGTTCCAATTTCAATTATATTTTTTGGCTGTTTCGTCTTAATAAATTTCATTAAAAACTCTAAATCTTTAAAATTTTTATCTCCACGATAAGGAGTTAAATAACATTCTTCTAATATATATTCACTAGAGTCAAAAAGAATACTATCATCGATAATCAGACTCTTGTCTGTATCCGGCATTTTATAAAAAATTTTTAAAAAATATGCTGGAATTCTGCCTAAATACTCCTTTCTAAACCTCCAAAGTTTTCTTTTTATTTGATACAAAAAATTTCTAATTATTATTTCTCACTTAATCTAAAGTTCATCTGAATCAACAAATACATATATATCTTTCAGATTAGAATAAATATCTAACGCCTCTGTTCCAGGCTCTCTGGTTCCATTACCAGATTCTTTTAAACCACCAAATGGCATATGAGGCTCACTTCCAAAAGTACCACCATTTACAATAGCAACACCTGCTTGCAAATTATGAATAAAATGGTTTGCTCTATTTAAATTTTTTGTATGGATACTGCCTGTTAA
>MDSZ01143442.1_pt1 | contig 25354 bp, 18 predicted proteins | sample 811201 | NCBI WGS metagenome assembly MDSZ01 (sample SAMN05326647, study PRJNA326480) | marine metagenome | isolation source: seawater | place: Indian Ocean: North | collected 2010
GAAGGACAGAGGAGGAGGTTACTCCGAATAGAGAGAGAGAGAGAGAGAGAGAGAGAGAGAGAGAGAGACTGTTGTGTACCAATAATATTATTTCCATACCAAAACTAAGTACCCGTACCAAATACGGCACTGCATCCCAAAAAAAAAAAGAGATAGATATTTATCCAAACACTTTTTAACACGCGCTCTAATTAAACATCAATGGCGGCTTTCGTCACGTGCTCGCCTATCGCGAGCACCGGCACTGTTCGATGGTCGTCCGTCCCCTCCAAATCTTCATTTTGTTCTCGTTTTCGAATACCGTGTGCGATTGCTAAGAAAAACACTCGAAGAAGAAATTCCGTCGTCGAAAATGCGATATCTGAACCGGAAACAAAAGACGACGATAAAACTACGACGTACAACGGCGCTCTTTTCCCTGGCGTGGAAATCCCGAGAGATTCTTCCAACGAAGCGTTGTTGAAGGAATTCTCGAAAATTTTCCCTTGGGGTAACGGCGCGCCGGTTACCGAGAAAGTTCTGTTTGACTTATTAAAGGACGAAGTGCGAAGTGCACCTCTGTTTGTGCCTTTGTATCAGTATTATCGAGACTACGGCGGGGGCTACAATCTCGGCGCCGGGCCGAAATGGTTTGTGGTGGTTTCTGACCCAACCGTGGTGAAATTCATGTTCAAAGACAACGCGGATGCGTTCTCCAAAGGCATTTTGACGGACATCATGCAACCAATCATGGGAGACGGGTTGATTCCGGCGAATAGAGAGTTGTGGGCGAAAAGAAGGCCGGTGGTTGGAAGCGCGTTTCACGGGACGTGGTTGAAACACATGACGGACTTATTCGGGAGGAGCGCGATGAATTTGAGCAAAAAGTTGGAAAACCACGGGGAAACGGACAAGATTGAGATTGAGAACGAGTTGTACTCGATGGCGCTGGATGTCATCGGCGAAGCGGTGTTCAACTACGAATTTGGAGCGCTGAACGAAGAGACGCCGATAATTAAAGCAGTATACAGAGTTTTGAGAGAGAGCGAACACAGAAGCACCTTTCCGTTGCCGTATTGGCAGATTCCTGGGGCGATGGAGGCGGTACCGAGACAGAAACAGTTTAGCGAAGATATCGAGATGATTAACGCGGAGTTGACAAAACTGATTCGAGAGGCGTTGGAGAATAAGCAGGAAATCGATTTGAGCGAATTTGAATCTAGAGACTACAATAACGTATCGGACGCGTCTCTTTTGAGATTTTTAGTAGACATTCGCGGCGATGAAGCTTCAGATAGGCAATTACGCGACGATTTGATGACCATGCTCATCGCCGGTCATGAAACGACAGCTGCGGTGCTCACGTGGACCATCTTTTGCCTTTGTAAGCACCCAGATGTGATGGAAAAAGCCGCGAAGACAATCGACGAGATTGTTCAAGATTCAAACGGTATCCCCACGGTGGAAGAAATTCGAAAACTTCGTGACGTTCGCATGTGCCTCGTGGAAGGCATGCGCCTCTACCCGGCTCCTCCGATCCTGATCCGCCGTGCAATCGAAACCGTCGACTTACCCAAAGGTGGTATGGGTAAATCCATCCAACTGAAAAAAGGTACGGACTGTTTCGTTGCCGTTTGGAACCTCCACCGGTCTCCCGACCACTGGGAAAACCCAAACCTCTTCGACCCTTCGAGATGGGACCGCAAATTCACCAACCCAAAAATCGAAGGCTGGAACGGCTACGACCCCGAATTAGTCACCGGTTTATACCCAAACGAAGTCGCCACTGATTACGCGTACGTCCCTTTCGGTGGTGGTCAACGCCGATGCGCCGGCGACGTCTTCGCCATGATGGAAGCGACCGTTGCGTTGAGTGTCTTGCTGAAGAAATTTTCCTTTGAGCTCGCGTGCGACGAGAGCGACGTCGAGATGATCACCGGCGCGACCATTCACACGAAGAAAGGCTTGCCCGTGAGAGCGGTGAGAAGGAAAGCTTAATATTATTAATAGTCTACCTGAGATGTTTTATGCTGTATTTTTTGTATGGAGTCGTCGTGATTGATTTCGTCGTCGAGCGTTTCATCTCTTCCTCTCCTTTCTTTTGTTTTGGAGATTTCATTCAAACCACACAATTCGTATAAAAAAAACCTCCTCTCGATGAAGTAAAAAATTTCTTCACAACAGGAGAAGAGAGAAGAGAGAGAAAGAGAGAGTTGGGAAGGGGGCACCTCTCTCCTTCCCGGAAGAGGCGATGCTGACATCTCGGGAATGCGCCGCGTTTCTTTTGCTCCTCGCGTGTATTCTCCTCGCGCATTTGAGCACGGCTATCTTTTGCAGCGCGACTCGCGATGGTGATTTTTTCGCATCGGAAAAATCTTTCGTCGACGAAGAAGCGCTTCCGTTCGACGAGAACGACCACGCGCAAACGCGCGCGTTACTTTGGTCGCAGAAAGCTCCGGACTTGAACGTGCTGGACACGACGAAGTCAACGGAGAACACGCAAACAACATCCATCGCGGACCAACTCGTCAAAGAATTGGATACCGTCGTGGACGAAACGAGTGCTTCACAAAGAGCCGCAGGAGATATAGCGTCTGCGAATGATGATGATAATGATGATGATGATGATGACAATAGTAAAACCAGCTCGAACGCCATCGAAAACGCCATCCTCGATTCCGAAGCGTTCCGAGAAAAAATCAAACAAAACGGCAGGAACGACCCGGGATGGACGGAAGAAGACCGACAACTCGAACAGAGTTTAGAAACGAAGTGGATTAATAATCCAGACGAGGATATTTCACGTGAGTGGCACAATGCGTACGAGGAAAAATATTCCGCCGGGATAGTCGACGAGAAGAAAGAGGAGGTGTTGGAAATCGAAGAAGAGATGGAAAAAAATGAGGAGTTGACGTTTGGGGAGCTGATAGCGACGAGCGCGACGAGCGGGAAGAAGAGTAGTAAATCAAAAAAGACGAGAAAGGAAAAAGCATTGAAAACCAGTGACGACGTCTTAAACGTCGTTTTAGTCGGGAACGGGAAGTCCGTGTTAAAGAAAAATAACGGGAAAACGATCGATAGCGCAGATGTGGTTGGGAGGTTTAATTATTTCCAAACGAAAGGGTACGAGAAGAAAATCGGGACCAGATTGGACTTGTGGTTTTTAGGCGAGTTGAGACAACCGGGACCGCGAGGGTCGAGAGGGTCGAGATTGAGCACAGGGAGGATGGATATGAAGATGAAACCAACACTAAGATATATCGTGCCGGTTGTGTACGAGACTCCAAGAAAGTGCTCGAAAATGAATTGTAAGCCGAGTAATGCGAAATTGAAACAACGGGTAGCGACGATTGGTATGGTCAAGAAGGCGTATGCAAAGTACGGCATTCGCAAGATGCTCGAAATCATGCCGATTGAAGTCCAACATAGGTTATCGACAAAGTACGGGTACACCACACCTTGGCCGTCGTCGGGGATTTTAGCCATTATCTATTGCTTAGAAAAGTACCGGAATGCGACGGTAACGATCACCGGATACGATTTCATGGGTGGAAATTTAGGCCACTATTGGGAAAAAGTGAAGAAGAAAGGGACGGTGCACTCGATGAAAGGCGAAGCGTCGTTCATAGCGCAATTAGTGAAGAATGGGAGGGTAAAAGTTATGTAATAGATAGGAGTCAGAGATCAGCAGTAGTGCGTGTGTTTTTATTTTCATGTGTTCTATGCATAGTATGACAGAATAAACTATTCTTTTCGTATCTCTTCTTTTTCATAAACTAAGGAAATGTTAATTTACAACGGTTGCCACAGCCGTAGCAGTTTGCGGCGGATGGTGTTTGTGCGAAGACGTCATCTTCATGTTATTCGTCGCCGCAGTCGCAACGGTTCGTCTGCCCCTTCGTCTCGTGTCACCGAATTTCTTTTCCAACTCCAAAACATCCACAAGCAAACTCATGGGTGTCTCTCGTTTGCGTCTGCTCTGCGTCGGAAGATTCGCCAACTGTAATAAGTTGCGCCATTTATCTTTCATATCCATAGCTGTTCGGCGACCGAGTCTCTTGAACGTCTTCTTCTCGATGGCATCGGCTTCGTCGCGCTTCTTTATGGCTGTCCAGCGGCAACCGCACAAACGAACGCCGTCAACTAACGCTTGCGATTCTTCCAAGGTCCACGGAGAGTGGTGTTTCGAGCGACGTTGTCCTTGAACGTATTTCTTTTCATCCGACTTCGCGGAAACTATGGTGTTACGTTCGACGAGCGCCGTATTTTTTTGTTGGGATGATTCGGCCTTGATATTATTGGTGACAAACGTATGGTCGGCGCCGTCTTCGTTGGTGTTGCTATTGTTGCCGTCGCCACTCGTCGAGGGTGATCGAATCGTCGTTGCTGTCGTAGTAGTAGTAGTAGCAGTAGCAGTAGCACTAATAGTATTCGCCATCACCGCTGACACTGCCGCAGTAGTGTTTGCAGCATTATTGGTCGCTAGCGTTTCTTTCTCCTTTGGCGTCGCGAGCGAACGAATGTCCTCGAGCATTTTCTCCGGAATCTCCGTCGCCTCGCGTTTTTTATACAAGACCGGCGATAAAGCCGTTCGCATGACATTGCGCCACTTATCTTTCAAGTCCACCGCCGAGCGTTGGAGCAAAGCGCCCGAAATACTCTCGTCCGATAAGGATTTAATATCCGCCCATTGGCCTCGACCGCATCGTTTGACTCCGGCGACTAAAGCTTCGACTTCCACTAAAGACCACGGTCTGTGAACCTTTTGACGTTTGTTTTTGCCGTTATTATTACCACTGCTATTGTGTTTGTGTTTTCGTTTTTGTTTTTGTTCCATAGATGACGCTTTGTTATCGTTGTTGTCGTGTATACGTGGATTCGTCGTCGTCGTAGTAGTAGTAGTCAACGAATTATCTTGCCTATTACTCGTGATGCCGTGCAACACAACAGCCCCGTTCTCGCCACCGTTATCTTCTTCCAACGACGACCCAGACGATGACCTTCTGATATTCTTACATAAACTCGTTCGCTTCCTTCTTGGACACTTCAAATTCAGTGGGACTATTTGTCCGGTACACGTCGTCTCCGAGTTTGAATTTCGTCTGCGTCGGTTCGTCTGTCGCGGCGCAGCGGCGGCAAACAGTCCTCCGTCGCCGTCGCCGCATAAGGACATGAGCACGTCTGCAGCCGCGGAAGGTGAGTTCATGAATGGCGTTTCTGGTCGTTCGATGGTATCGCGAAGTGGATGAGTTGGTGGTTTCTTCGCGTTGTTGTTGTTGTTGTTGTTGTTGTTGTTCTTTGTTTTTTCTTCTCGGTTCGATTGCTCGTCTTCCCGAAACGAGTCAAAACCACTCTTGTCGGAATGCCCCGACCTCCGTTCTTTGTCTTCCTCGTCTTCTCGTTTCAACACCGGTGGTATCATCATCATTCCCGTCGCGGGCGTCGCGATTGGAACGAAGCCGTTTTTCATCCCGTATTGCACCTGCGGACACGTCAAATGCACGTTCGGAAGCCTCCGGAACGCGTCGACGGACGAATGCTGTTGACCCGTCGAGGGAAATTTCGGCGCCGGTTCGTTAACTTCCCTCGAAATGTCGTTGGCGGACAAAACTCTCGCGACCAAATTGCGCGATATCTGTTTCGAGAGGAAAAGAAAAGGCAGAGTCAGTGCACGTCGACGCGGCGATCGGAACAAAAAATATCGATTCGCGCGATTTCCGCGGAGAGATCGAACAAAAACGCGTCGCGCGGGGTCTTCCCGCCACCGAATCGATCCCCGTCTTTCGGTCGATTTTCTCGACAAATATCAAATATTCGCGAGGAGAATATATAATCTTTACATAATCTTTAAGAGGTTTCCCGAAAAACGCACCGGAAACGGCATGAGCGAATACTGCAGCGGGACAAACTTTACGGGATCGCCCGGTATTTTAGCGAACGTGACCGGCGTTCCGGCGAACACGCGCGTTTCCAAGTCCACCATCGCGCGACGCGTCGTTCTTGTGTCGCGCACGCGTAAAAAATTTGATTCGAATAAATAATAATTTACTTCTCGAATCCCTCGTCTCTTCGTTTGACCTCAAAGCGGCGTGTGTTATTTTTAGTTTTTTTAAAGGCGGGGCCCTCTCGTGCTCTCGTCGTCTTTGGCGAGAAAAAAATCGCACCGAAGATATGCCAACTTTTCCTTGCCTAGGTGGCAATAAAAAAAAAAGAGAAAAAAACGAGAAAACTTGACTTTGCGCGGGCGTTTTTGCGACCTTCCGGAAACGACTTTGACCGAGGAAAGGACGTGGACATCAACAGCCTTCGTCGCGGCCGCGGTCGTCGAAGAGAGCGGCGTCGATCGTTCCCTCGACCGCTCTCGCGAGCGCACATCGACGTCGAGAGCTTTTTGTGTGTGTGTTCTCAACTTGAGCCCCTACCGACGCATAAAATCGATTTTTTTTATCTATCGAAAAAAAAAGAGAGCAGCGGAGAGAAAAAAAGGGAATTGAAATTCCCAAACCTGAAAAAAGAAAGAAAAACAAAAAACAACTGAGACCCTAAATTAAAGACCACAAGAAAGAAAGAAAGAAAGAAAGAAAACGAAAAGTCCAGTAACACTAAAAAAGAAAAAGAAGACTTTTGAGGAGGGGGGGGGAAATTGAAGGCAAAAGACGGCACAAAGCTTTCCGCTGTTTCCGAAACCGAGAACCGACCGCCCGAAAAAAGCGCGCCGCATCGAGGAGCGGCAGGAGTAAGCGGGGAGCGCGTCGTCGTCGTTTCGTTCGGTGCGCCCGAGGAAACGACGACGACGACGACGCGTCGAAAGAAAGAAAGAAAGAAAGAAAGAAAGAGAAGAGATTTCGTCGGGGAAAAGAAAGCGAAAGAGATATCTATGTCGTCCTCGCTCGTCGACGCGGCGAAAACGCACTACGATCGCATCCAATTCGCGCGCGAGTGCGATCGGACGTTTCGGGAAGCGACGGGCGCGGCGAAGAACGCGACGGCGCGCGCGATGGAGAGCGCGAGCGGACTCGTGAGCGGAGGGGGAGGTCGACCGGTGGTGGCGTCTGGCGCGGGCGAGGAAAAGAGCGCGTCGACGAGTCTAGGACGACAACGCGAGAAGGACATCTTTTACCGCGCGAAAGCGTGCGAACGGTTCGATGATTTAGGTGGGAGAGGCGGGCTGTTTCAATGCTTCGTCGTCCAGCCGGCACACGAGGAAAACGTTTTGTGCGTGGTCGATGGCAAAGGACGGACGATGTGGAAAGAGGAGATGAGCGAAAGACACGCGGAACGAAGAGGAGAAGATGGAAAGTTGAGAGCTGGGGAAGTCGTGGACGTCGGCGCGTATCAGTGCAGGATTACGAGCGAAGGCGAGGAGGATGGGCCTTTTGAGTACAGCACGGATGGTGAAGGAAAAACAACGTCGAGTGAGTACGGTTCGGGAGAGTCGTCGTCGTGTTTCTCTTCTTCTGATAACGACGAAGACGAGAACAGGATGAAGAGAAAACCGCCGCCGCCACCGGAGATGGTCGTCGAGTTGAAAGTGAACGAAAAGTCGGGGAGAATCCAACCGCCACCTGGATACGCTTTAGTCGCGAAACCAGAATACGACGAGTTTGGAATAGCTATTGAACATCCAGGCGTGGAGTACGAAAAGCAGAATTGGTGGCAGTACTTCTGGGGGTACGCCAAAGTTCCGAAACCGCTCGAGGTGACGCACAAACAGAAAGGAAGTAGAGTTTTGTCGTCGCCGAAGTCGTCGCGAAGGAAAAATACACCAACTGCAGTTGCGCAAGATAGAAAAGAAAAGGACGACACGGAAACAAAGATAAAGAAGGAGAAGAAGGAAAAAACAAAATGGATGCGAGACGGATGGCCCGGGAAATCGGAAGGCAAACCGCGGCCCCGACCGTTTACCGACGAGGAAGTCGAGCAAGCTCGACTTGAACTCTTATCGAAAGAAGCCGAAGCGAGACAAACGGCTGCGGAACTAGACACAAGAGCGAAATTGGAGGCGGCGAAAGCGGCAGAAGCTGCTTTAGAGGCTTCCAAAGCTGCTTTAAAAGTCAAAGAAGCAGCGTTAGCCAACGCTAAAGTGCAAGAAGCGGTCATGCGCGCCGAACAAGCGCGAACGGCGGTAATGATGGCGAAAGAAGCCGAGCGATTGGCAAAAGTTGCGCTCGTGTCCACCTTACCGACGCACAAAGACTACGACAACGCGAAATACGCCACACGAAACGTAAACTTAGCGACGAAAGAAGAGTTTGAGCGCTTGTATGGATTGGAGGTAAACGCGACGAACTATCCCGTGTTAGAGGCGTATCGCAAGGCGTACGAACATCAGCGTTTGAATACGCCTTTGAGTTCTACTTCTGCACCATATCATACTCCAGAGATGATGGTGTCGGCAGCGACGAATAATAACGTGAACAACAACAACAACAACAACAAGAACAACAAGAACAACAACAATGCAATAGTGGATTCATTGAAATGGCTCGCCAAAGGCGGTCCGTTACAACAATCTGAGCGAGAACATGAGCAACAAAAACCCAACGTTACCTTACCAAAGGTTGATCCGGCAGTGTTTATGCCTGTTGCGCACGAGTTTCAAAAGTTTATGCCTCCTCCCGCGGCGGTTCCTGTTTCTACTCCCGTTCCTCCGACAGTTCCGGAGCAGCACAATCAACATCAAATACATCAAATACAACGAGAAGAAGAACAAGAACCGGTCGCTACCATCGCTATTACGGAACAACCGCCCGTAAAAAGCGAAGTAGACGTCGTTGAGACGGAGGAGGAACGTAAACACAAAAAACCAATGAAGAATGAATCAATCTCTAGCAAGAAAACATCGACGCCAAACGGCGTCAAAGTCGTACCGACCAAGACCAAAAGGGAGAAGAAGTTGAGCCGAAAGGAGAAAGAAAAGGCGCATTTATTAGCTAAAATTGCCGTTCTTGAAGAGGAAGCTGCAAAAAAGAGAAGTGTTTTGAAGTCGGTGAAGAAACCCGAGCCGATAATCGAACACAGGAAAGAGGCGTTCACCGTAGAGAAGAACAAGAAACCATCAACGACAGCGGCGGGAAAAGATGTCGCCGGTGCAGCTGTCGTGCAAGATCCAGAGAAAGGCACACAAAAAGAAGTGTCGCTCGTTAAAAGCCGCGCACAGTTCTTCGCGTTTCAAAAGCGTCACAATCAACACCGAGTCGACGGCGACGATGACGACGGCGACGAACCGAAGAAACCTTTATCGACGACTGAAAAAGCGCGCTTGGAGATTGAGGCTGCGTCAGCGGGATTATCGGTCGCTGACCGAGCAAAACGCGTCGCGAACAACTTCAAACCAAAAGCACAACGCGCGTAATTCACGACGATGTGCGCCTCCTGAGGTATCGGATGGACGTTTGTAAACATACTATCACTCGTGTACATGTATTGAAATATTCGACCGGGGGTGTTTCTTTTTTGCCCCCAACACCATTTCATTGTGTGCATTTTTATATTTTTCCGAAGACCTCTCTTCTTTTGCTCGATAAAACATACAGGTACTTCAGTCTGCCGGTGCGCATCGTTACGCGCGTTTCTCCCAACGGCCCTGAGTATTTTATGTATCGAAGACATGGCGCGAAAATCAACGGGGTGTTCCGGGACATCGCGAACAACCGCGCCGCGCTCAAACCAAAACACGATCGAAAGATTTCCCCGAGAACAAAGTTCTTCTAAATAAAAGAGCCGGAAAATCATCATTAAGATTGGTGGTGAGAATAAGCCCAGAGAAATGAACCTCAGGTTTCCCTCTCGCTTGGTCCTTCCCGTGATTTTTGCGTTTCTTTCGGTTTCGCATCACGCGACGACGTTGGCTTTGAAAGATAACTTGGGGAAAAGTATCGATTGGTTTTCGGATCGAAAGTGCTTCGGGGGCGACTTGGTGAAGTCGACAAAGTTTGGATATTACGACGATGTGGAATTCGCGGAGAAGATGAAAAACTCCAAGATCAGAACGCTGTGGGAGACCGCCAATGAGCTGGGGGGGAGGACGGTCGACGTCCTGATTAGTCGGTGCGAATTGGATGGTGAGACGGACGATCCAAAGAGGAATCCATTCTTTAGAATGAACGACGCGAAGACTTTTCGATGCGCGTCGAACGTTCGTTTTTACGTGTATGAAAAGTGCGCAAGCAAGTACACGGTACCGAAGAACGCCAAGGATTGCGTGACGGTGGTGGATGATTCAGACAGTCACACGTACAGTGGCATTCCAGGGACTTTATTCACGCACGTGCTGAAAAAATGGGACAATGGACTGGCAGATTTCACAGTCGTGCTTAAAGACGGTAGGAAACACCTTCACGGAGGAGACGCGATTTTGAACTTGGAGATGCACCTGTCGACCATAACTAACTGTACCGGGTTTATGAACGTTGGGGACGTTCCTGCAAAGGTGCAGGGTAAGATTCCGAGAAAAAATAGGGATATCAGGGCGATTGGGACTTACGTATCTAAGCGCATCCCCTCGAAGGTAAACGCGCAAGGATTGGACAACGTGGCGAAGTTCGCGAGGAAGTTCAACCTGCACTATTGCGAGAAATTTGAGAGGTATACGTGCAAAAAGTGCGAGGGTGCTTTGGTCTCTTTGAGACAACAGTCTCTCATTTCGAAGTCGAGAATCAAGAGACTTTCGAAATCGGAATACTATCTTTTGCAATCTCTAACAAGAACGAAAGATAATACCGTGCGAGAGGACGGATTCGGATTCGAAAAGCTGTACTCGATTCTCTTCGCGTGCTATCAGAAACTGACGCCGTCCTTGATTGGTAAGCTTAAAAAAAATCGGTTTCCACACATTGTCTGCGATGACAACGAGTTGAACGAGTGCGTAGATGTAAATAATTCAAAATTTTAGCCTTAGTCGTACTTTCGTAGCTTAGTGTTATATTAGTTTTCTAAATGGATCAGATTGTTGGGTTAAAGAGTTCATCTCACGCAGAACTTCCTCCGCCTCCGAAGATATTTGCGGAGGGGAGGCGTCCATTCCAATGGAATTTGTGTCTGGGTTTGCGATACAAGCAACTTTCCTTCCAAAGTTCTCGAAAAATGTGTTTTTTTTCTTTCGTCTGGTTGTTCTCAGATATTCTTTCAACTCCTTCTTGTTCGCTAATTGCTCTATTGTGATGAATCCCTGAATCGTATCTCTTTCGCTATTTCCTATGCTTTTCACGCCATGCCAACTCGACCAACACGGCGCAAACGCGAAAACCACGTTTGGCACGAAAGGAGCGCTCTCGACTTCCGTAAATCCTTTGAAGTTATTCGCCGCCGACGCGATACCATCTTTCCACGCGTCACTTTCGTTCTTCTTCGAGACGTAGGTCCTCGTTCCCATCGACGTCTTCGATTTCCCGTCCTTCTTTGCCAAGTAATACAGTATCGTCACCGCTTTATCGTTCGTGTCCGTATGCGGTGGTATTGAATACCCGGGGAAATCTCGAGTCAGGTCCAGACGGTGATTGAGTTGGATCGTCTTCAGCACCGTCTCCACTTTCGTTTTGAATCTCGACTCGATCGTCGTTCTGAACTTCCGCACGTACGCGTCGCGAACGTCGTCTGACCCCAGAGTTACCTTCGAGAGCTCGCTCCAAAAAGGCACCTTCGTCTGTGTGCCACCAAGTCTGTCGATAAGAGGTATGAAGTGTCTTTTTCTGTTCTTCTCCATCGGTCTGTACGACCCCAATCGCGTCGGAAGATGCTCGAGAATGCAATCGTACACCTCCTCGGGAAACACGTTTTCCATGAACACGTGCGCGAACGGCTCGTAGTTTACGCGTGCCGTTTCGATTTTCTCGACCAATCTCTCCCGAACTGCGACGTAGTCGATCTCGTTCTCGCACGTCGCCGCAGCCGCGCGGAGAGCGCCAAACGAGAAGATGACCGAAAGTAAGCGCATTAGTAAAGCTCGCCGGCGATGGTACTGGCACGGCGTCGTCGTCGCACGCGTCATCGCTTCATGTGTATAAATAAAGAAATAAATAAATAATCCAAAGAAGAAGTTATGAGGATAAAAAGAGCTCTTTTCGTGCGAATACAACACAATAACACAATCTTCTAAAAACACGTCCTCATTCTTCGTCAGTGTACACCACCCTTTTCGTGGACGACCGCGTGTTTTGTGGGCAGCACGCGCGACGCTGCGTTTCCTCTGGGGTTACAACTTTACTTTGGCGCGAGCGGGTGTCTCTTTCCTCCCTTTGCGAATTGTTTACTCACCAACGAACTCGTCGCGCTCGCCGGCTTCGCCTTCGCCCCGTATTTCGAAGGCAACAAGGACCGTAAATCTCCACCGCCCGCCGCTAACCCAAACAATGCCAAATTCACAACCCACACCATGTCTTCTCTCTCGAAACCTAACAACGGCGGAAAGGCGTCGGTAATCATCTTATGCAACGAATGCGGCACAGGCAAGGGGTTTCCAATCGCGTTGAAAATTCCGTGATACCCACCTCTCCCTTTCGTGTTCCCAATCGCGTGATCAGCCATGTACCCCGCGCTAATTCTAGTACATAATCCTTCCGAATTATACGTAAAGCTACAGATTTCCGGCGCGGATTCCACCTCGATACCGGTCGCCGGTATTTTCCTTTTCCCCATCCGCAAACCGTCGCCAGTGTGCTTTCCTTTAAATTGGGTCGTACACCACACCTTATACTGCTGCTGTCTCACTTTCGTATCCCACTCGACTCTCATGCTGTCATACAACAACTCATAATCGCTATTCGGAAACCCGCCTTGCAGGTTCATATTCGCGAAGAAGTCGAGATATTCCTGCTTGGTTTTGGGCTTTTCATAGCACGCGTCGTAGACAAAATCTTCGGCCAACAGTTCCGGACACCTTCGCCCGAATCTGTTCTTCAGTAACTCTTTCGTGAGCGCAATTTGCGTGTTCTTGCTCAACCCAGGCGAGCTCGGAATTTCCTCCCTCAGCGCGTCTTCCAACTTTTGTCGTCGCCCTCCATCGGCGGTCATGTACTGAAGTCGCGATTGGATAGACACCACCGGCGATCGAGAGGACGACGTCTTCGTTTTCGAGCCGCTCGCGGCCTTGGACGGCGCCCACGGCGCGCCGCCGCTCGCGGCCCGCTTGAACGACAGAGAAGCCATGATGATGAAGTCTCGCCTGTTTTTCCGATTCTTTATGCGCAGAAGGAGCAACAAAAGCGATGCGAAATGAAGAGATACTTTTCTCTTCAAAAAGAAGAGGCTTACGTGGCATAACGAGGGAAAAAAGAGACCACAAAAAGAAGAGAAAAATGTGACGCGCGGCGATCGATCGATGATGCACTCTTTTCTTATCTTATCTTATCACTACACGCGCGCCGCGGTGAACCTCTCTGCCACTATCGTCTACCTCTGCCTCGAGCACCGCCACCGCCTCGCCCACCTCTGCCTCTGCCTCTGCCTCTGCCTCCGGATTGCATGATGCTCTCCGCCCCTCGTCTCTTCCCGTTTCGATAGCGCGTTTCCGCCGGGAAGGAATTGTCTTCGTCCGGCGCGGCTTCGCGGATACCGAAACCGGTGAGACGTTTCTTGTCTCCTTTTTTGCTTTTCGTGCCGTGTAAGGAAGCGTCGAACATGGCTTCGCGGTTGCCGATGGTTTTCTTTGGGTTGCGTCGCTCGGCGTCTTTTAAGGTTTGCGCGGCACCGCCTTCGAGTTTAGCGCGTTCGATGAGAGGGAGATCGACGTGAGAGTTCATTTTTTTCGCATAGGCGGATTTGTGGAAAGCGTCTTTGACGGCATACATCTGCGGTTCTTTTGCAGAAGCAGAAGAGGATTTCTTGGCTTTTTTGTTGCCGGCGGTTGTTGTTGGTCCAACTTTTGATGACTTTTCATCCAGGTAATACCCGACGCCGTGCTTGCCGTTGGAAAAGACGTACCCTTTCTTTGGACCAGCAAACGCGGCTGATGGAATGAAGTCATCTTTTTTTGTCCGTAGTTCTTTGTCGTCGCTCTCTTCTTCTCGTTTGCTGTCTTTCTTCTTTGTTTTCTTCTTGTTGGCATCTCCTTCTTTTCTATTTTGCTCCTCCTCATCATCAGAGGACGTATCGAACGTGTCGAAGTGTTCTTCGATCAACTCGCGTTTTTTCCTCGCGTCCACCTTTGCCGCGTTCGGATGCAACAACTTATAATGCTCAGAAGTCTCGTCGATTTCAAAGTCTTCGTCTTTGAACATCGCACCAAAACGATCGTCTCGCATGAGTTCGTTTTTAATCCCTGGTTCTCCCTCTAACTCTTCGTTATCGAAATCAGCATCCGCGTCGCCGGTTTTAAAGCTCGCGGTTTTCTGCCCGCTCGCCAGTTTCGCCGCAAATGCCGCATTTACTTTCGGCATTTTAAGTTTCTTCTTCGGTGCAATCCGCGTCTGTCTCTCTTTTTCCATCGTTTCGGCAATCTTTTTGTTCTTATAATCCTCGTACGAGAATGGATTAGAAACTGATTTCGCTTTGCCATATAATCGATTGTCCATGAAATACCCGTGCATGTACGCTCTCAACATTTTCGTCCCAATCAAATGGTCCAAACCTAACTCGCTCAACTCCTTCGCGGTCACGAAACGATAATCGTCGTACAACGTTTCTCTTTTCTGTTCTTCCATCTCTTCGGTCAAATTTTCCAAGAACGAACACCATTTCGGCGCCGGTCCCAACGCGGGAATGAAATAACATCCAATTTTCGGATCGTCCATTATGGTAAAAATCAAACCACTGTTTTCCCAGCAAACGATATCATTGATTTCCTTCCCGTCTCTTGGCTCGACCGTGACGTAATTTTCTCCGCTGTTCTGCTCCCAAACTTTCACAATCTTCTTATCAGTGCTCATCACTCGCTTCCTCCCGTCCGCGGTTTCGTGAAACTTAATGTCTATAATTGGTACGCCGTACATGTGATCTTTAGTCACCTTCGCTCGACTCGACCGCAAATCGAATATTCTCACGATACCATCCGAACTTCCACACGCTAAATTTAACCCAGAGTCGTCGAACCTCACGCACGTCACCCCTGTTTGGTTCTCCGAATCGCTCATCTCCATTCTATTGTCTAAAGTACTATCGCCGCCGCACGCGTGCAGTCTCCCCACACTCCTCTTCTGTCTCAAATCAAAACACTCCACACTTCCGTCTCCTCCACCAACAGCGACTAAACCGTGCACAGGACTGATTCCAACGACGTTCAAATCTTCGCACTTCGCCTCTAGCGGCGCCAAAAACCGTCCTTTCTCCAAATTTAACCGGTATACGTCTTTACTCGACCCGCATACGATTAAATCTGCCGTTCGTTTCGAAATCGCTAAATCCCTCCCTTGCCTCGGCGTCCGGACGTCGTAATACGTTCCAAACTTCGCGTGAAACCGTATCGCTCTGTCTGCGCACAAAAACGCAATCTTTGAATAGTCTTCGCTCAGAAGCTGAAAGTCCACGATTTCGGCATCTAAATGTCTCGAAAATTTACAACTCAAATTGGTTAAATCAAAACACTTAAACATCGGCGGATGTAAACCAGATACGATCAAAAACTGTCCATCTTCGGAGACCTTCCCTCTGTGCGTGCACGTCGGGAACGAATCTAAATCTTGAATCAACTGTATCCGTTGCTGGAAATTCACGTCTTTGCGTACCTTTCGGGAAGGTTTGGTTTTCGAGTCCGACGCCCAGACGGGATTGTGTTTGCTCGAGGCGACTTCGTAGACTTTGACGCCGTTGTACGTGGCCGTGGCTCGGAGAGAGGTGGTTGGCAACTCGGTCGAAGTCATGATCCCTCTTCTTCTTCTTCTTTACAAAAGCGTCGTCGTCGTCGTCGTCGTCGTCTCGTGCGAGTGCGTGCACGCGCGCAAAAGCGCGAGGAAAGGGACGAGAAAAGCGCTTTTTTAATGGAGGCGGCGGCGAGAGTGCTTCGTAAAAAAGAAAAGAGAAAGACGAGTCGTAAAAGTAGTTTAACGGTACCATGAATACAAAAGGAACGGACTCTCTCTGTGTGTCTCTGTGTGTGCTCTGCGAAAGAGTACCGGACGCTCGTAAAGACGCGAGCGATGCCCCCGGTAGATCTACGCGTAATAATTAATAGTCTTCGTCCTCTTCTCGATCGTTCCCGAACAACTTCGTGCCGTACTTGTGGTACCTCCGGCACGCGGCGAAATACATGGAATACGCGCCGACCAACACCGTCGCCACTAAAATATTCCTCGCACTTTCCGCGCCTGGAAGTTTAATCGACACCGCGTCTTGCGGTAAAATCCCGCACCCTTGCAACATTTCTCTCTCTCTGACTGTGTACTTCCCCGGCGGCAACTTCAAACTCTCTTTCCCGGAAAACGTCCCGAGCTTTACGTCCGGGTTCAACTTTTGAACCTCCGCGAAATCAATTTTTCGAGCCGTGATGACATCTCCTATTGTTTCTCCTTTTCTCGGAATGTACGTTCGTGGGGCGTTGATTTTCGCGATGCCGTTGATGATTTCTAAATCTCTCGCGCTCAACGCGCCGCTCGGTATTAAAATAGTTTCCCCGATCTTTGGGTTCGACCCGACTTTTTTATTCATGTTCCGCAACGTTTCCACGTTCAGTTTACGCTTCGACGCGATCGATTCGAGCGTATCCCCGGAGCGCAACGTATACGGCCTCGTCCCGGACCCGCCTTGTTTCCTGGCTCGTATTTCCACCCGCCCGCGCGTCGTCCTCCCTCCAGAGGCACGTCTTCTTTCATTAGGACCCTTCTTTTTCTTCCCCAAAAATTGCCGTAAAAATTGGCCTCGATTGCTCAACGACGTCGTCGTCATGAAAGTCGTCATCAGATGTCGTCGTCGTCGTCTCTTCTTCTTCTTCTTCTTCTTCTTCTCGAGGTTTTCGAATAGCTTTGTAATAAAAAAAGGTGTTGTTGCGTTTGGTTTTCGTTCTCTCTTTCGCGCGCGTTTACGACACAAAACGCGTGTATACACACACACAAGGAGAGAGAGAGAGAGAGAGAGAGAGAGAGAGAGAGAGAGAGAGCGTGTACTACTACTACTCTCTCGTAAAGGGAAAAGAGGAGGAGGAGTGACGAAAAAGAAAAGAAGAAGTCTCGAAGAGTCTCTCCCAAAAAGGAGCATCAAAAAAAGAGAGAAATTTTTTCGTGTTTTTTCGTTTAGGGTATTATTACTATTTAGGGTTTCAATTTCTTTGGTTTTTTGGAAGCGCATTGGATTGGATTGCACGTGACCTTTAAAAGGAGCACAATCTTCGTTCTCGCTCGTGTGTTGGACATTGGGTCGCCCCGCGCGGCGACTTTGTCGACCACCGTCGTCCGAGAGCGCGAAGGAGAAAGAGAGAGAAAGGCACGCGCGTTTTTTTTTTGTCGACGAGTCTTCTTCTCGTTTTCGAGAGAGAGAGAGAGAGAGAAAGAGAAAGAAAGGAAATGAGCGATTCGTCCGACGGCAACGAGGACGCTTGCGCGAACCCGTCGTCGGACGAAGACGACGACGTTCTCGTCGGGAAGAAAACGAGGCGAGGAAAACAAGAGGCAATTTACGGCGTCTTCGCGGAGTCGGACGACGAGGAAGAAGAAGAACGAGGAAGAAAAGGAAGAGGACGACGGAGAAGAAAGGACGATGATTTTTCCAAACCGGTTGGGTTTACCAGTGGAGGCGTGGCTGGAGAGGAAGACGCCGAAGACTTTGCGGAGGAAGAGGACGCATTCTCGGACGAAGACGAAAACAGACGACGAATAGGAGATGGAGGTGGAGGAGGTCTCGGGTTTAACGCTGCTGGGAGTGGTGGCTTAGGATATAACAATAGAAGTAACGACGACGACGACGACGACGAGAGCGGCCGACCGGGTATAGGCGGCGGTGGCGGGATCGGGCTCGGTTTCGCGCCGGCGAGCAATGAAGAAGAAGAAGAAGAAGAAGAAGAAGAAGAAGAAGACTTTGACTTGTTACCGTCGTCGTTTGGGCAACGCGTGGTGGCGAACGCACGGCAGAGAATGCGAGATGCGGAAGAAGCGAGGAACGCGGCGAAAAGGAAACGCGAAGAGGCGAAAGCGAAGGAAAGCTTTGCTGCCGGGTTGGGCAACGATGGAAACGACGACGACTTAGACGACTTAGACGAAACGAATGATAGAAAACGAAGGAATAACCGTAACGATGAGCAACGGCAGCAGCAAATTATGAAACCAGATTTCGAAAAGCACACGAAAGGTATCGGCGCCAAGTTATTAGCGAAAATGGGCTACAAACCTGGGCAAGGTTTAGGCGCCGACGGGAAAGGGATTTCTAGAGCAATCGAAACGAAACTGCGCCCGAAAAACATGGGCATGGGCTACGGTGATTTCGAAGAGAACGTGGAGAACGAAAAGAAGAATCAACAAAAGAAGAACAACGGAAGACGAGGGGGAGTAGACGACAATAGCAAGAAGTTCTCCAGCGAAAGGCTATTGGAGGAGAAACGAAGCAATGCGGAACAGATAGAAAAGAAGCTCTGGAAACGATCGGCGAAAGAAGGTGTGAAACGAAAAGCAGTCAGGTACGAAACGCCGGAAGAATTGATCGCTCGTCGCGAGCGGGAACAGCAAGATATGGAAGAAAATATTGAGAATACCAACGCGAACGCTTCTTTCGCCGAAGCTTTACAACAACCGAAAATGAAAATCATCGATATGAGTAAACGTGGCGGTGCGAGAGAGTTGGAAATCGACGGAAAGTCATCATTTAAATTGAAAACCGGACAGTATCTCGAAGCTGACTCCGATGACGACGAACAGCGCATAGACGACCAACATTTGCCAGGGAGAGAGTTGTTGAGAAATTTGAATGCGATGGGAAAACTCGCCGCATCGAATATTTCATTGTACGATGCGAGAGTACGAACGGAGATTGACACGTCAGCAGCTTTAAAGCGTGAACAAGAGCGCTTGAGCCAAATAGAGACAGACGTGAAAAAAGACGAAGACGATATTCGAACATTGAATGAGAAGGTAAAGCTATTGGTGGATAACGAAAAAGACGTAGAGGACGAAAAGATTGTGCAACAATGGCTAGAGTTGAAACGTGAACATGGAGAAGCGTTCCTGAAACTCGACATTGCAGCTATCGCGGCGCAAAAGCACGCGAAGAAGTACTTCGAGAAAGCGTTTCACACGTGGGATCCGAAGAAGCAGCACAAAGACGAAGGCGACGACAAGAGTTCGTATAAACTTGCCTACGAAAACTGCACCAAATGGAGAGACGTGCTCGTTTCGACGAGTGAAGTCGTCAAAAAACAAGAGTCCTTTCTGAATTATACAGATGAGCCCGCAACCGAAATCATAGAAGACGAAACGTTGCTCGAAGAAGTCATCGAAACGCCAGTGACGATGAAAATCATACGAGCGCTGATTCAAGGGTGGGACGTGCTCAATGTGGAGTCAAACTTAGCGATGAATCTTTTTTACGAGTGGCAAAGCGTGTTACCGTGTCGTTCGTTGGATAAGATTGTCGAGAATGCCATTATTCCAAAACTGACACGAGAGATAGAAAAGTGGACGTTCGTTGAAGACGATGACGAAAAAGTAGCATCTTCTTCGTCGGTACCGTCAAAGTGGATTTTCCCATGGCTCGAAATGCTTTTAGAACCCATCAGAAATCTGTCGACGACGTTAAAGCAAAAGTTTGCCAACGTTTTAGACGTGTCCATCGGTGTCAAAGCAGTTGCGGTGATCGAACCGTGGGTAGAAGTGAAAACGATCGTGTTTGGTCGAACTTGGTGGTCACAGTTCGTCGAGAAAACTGTCGTCCCGAAACTAGTCGCCAAAGCGAGTTTGATCGAAATCAACCCCGCAGATCAAGATTTGCAGGTATTTAACGACCTTATTCTATGGAAATCTGTACTCGCGTCGAGCGAGGAAACCGACGGCGGCGGATGTATCGCTAAAGTTCTCGAACAAAGTCACTTTTGGAAAAAATGGTCTTCGACTCTTAAATCGTGGTTAAGAGACGAGAAGAATTGCGATTTAATCGAAGTCGCTGAATGGTACGAATCCTGGAAGATGCTTTTAGGCGAAGACGTGTGTAGCCACGAACGCCCTCGAATGCACTTGCGTCTCGCGTTGGAGGCCATGAACGCAGCTGCAACAGGGGGACCCATTGCGCTTTCTGACGGTGAAGATGAAAACGGCGAAGCCGCTCAAACGCTCGTCCGACAAGACAAAGCGGCAAACAAATCTCGCAAAAATGAATCCGGTTCGACCGTTAAGAAAACGCTCAAAGATATCCTTGAAACCATCGCGGCCGAGAACGACTTCACTTTTCTCCCGAAAAACAACCGCCGCACGCGCCTGGAAAATCTTCCTGTCTATGCCTTTGGCGGCGTCACTGTCGCCATCGACGTCAACAAAGACATAGTTTCCGTCTTGGCCAACGGCGCAGGCGAAGAGTCGTGGACGGTTGTCGGGATCGAAGAGCTCGTTGAGTTGGCGCAAATGAAAGCGTCCATGAAAGATGATTAGATAGAGTAGAGTTTAGTTTAGCGCATATATACGATATAGGGAAGAATACATGAACATTTTTTTACTCGTAGAAGCACACAAATGGACAAAATTCTCCACAGTCATGTCGGCCAAAACAAACAGCGGCGAACTCGCGCTCGCCGATGCACCGCGAGCTCAAACAAAACCTATCCGTCACTTCATCGGGAACCAAATCCCGTTGGATATCCTCAACGACCCAAATCTCGCTCGAGCCATCAAACCTTTACCTGCCAACTATTCCTTTGAAATCCACAAAACCATCTGGCGGCTTCGCAATGGAAACGTCTCTCGACTCGCGTTGCAGTTTCCCGAAGGTTTACTCTTATACGCGACGACGTTAGCGGACATATTCAAGACGTTTGTTCCATCGATAAGAGACGTGGTGATTCTCGGCGATGTCACCTACGGCGCGTGCTGCGTGGACGACTACGCGGCGACCGCTTTGGGATGCGATTTTTTAGTGCACTACGGACATAGTTGTTTAGTGCCGGTCTCCATGACGACGTGTAAGACTTTATACGTGTTCGTGGACATTTTATTCGACGAAGAGCACTTAGTTCAATCGATCAGGAAGAATTTCCCGAACAGAACGGATAAGATTGCGTTAGCTGGGACAATTCAGTTCGCGTCGGCGATTGGGAAAGTACGGGAGACGTTACGGCCATTTTACGAGTGCTTCGACGTCGGGAGGACGAAACCGCTGAGTCCTGGAGAGGTCTTGGGGTGTACCGCGCCGAATTTAGGAGATGGTGAGGTGATGGGAGTGAAAAGACGAGATGCGGGAGAAGAGAATGGGAAGAAAGCGCACGACGCTATTGTGTTTGTCGCAGACGGTAGGTTCCACTTGGAGGCGATGATGATAGCGAATCCAAACGTGCCGGCATATAGGTACGATCCGTACGAAAGAGTTTTAACGAGAGAGTATTACGATCACGTTGGAATGCAAAATGTGAGGAAGAGCATGATTTTACGCGCGAAAAAAGCGAAGAATTTTGGTTTGATTTTAGGAACGCTCGGAAGGCAAGGTAATCCGGCGGTGTTGGACAGATTGGAGCGATTGTTCAAATCCAGGAATAAAGAAACCGTTGTGTTTTTAATTTCGGAGATATCTCCGGAACGGATAGCTTCGCTAAGTGAAAATGGTGGCGTGGATGCGTTCGTCCAAGTGGCGTGTCCAAGATTGAGTATCGATTGGGGAGAAGCATTTGTCGTACCGGTCCTGACGCCGTACGAAGCATACATTTGTTTAGAAGGCACGGAGGCGTGGGACGATGTGAATACCGTTTTAAGCAAAGACGAAGGAGAAAAGAAGGAAGTGCCAAGTTACCCGATGAAATACTACGCGGATGATGGAGGCGAATGGACGAGCTCGCGCTTCGCAGAGCGACAGAAGAGCATGGGTAATCGCAGAGATAAACCTTCCGTGCAGCTCGTGGTGAGTTCTGGGGATTAGTTAAAAATATAGAAGCAGTAGTAGTAGCAATGTAACAAAACGTGTATGGTAGCAATCTATAAAACAAACGAATGTATCTCTCCATTTCTTGTATACAGGTTTTAATCTACAACTTTCGCGTGCTCTAAATTCTAAATCCTAATTCACCCCCAGAGTCGCTATGTACGTCGATTTTGCACCAGTCGCGCAATCTATGACCTCGTAAGCCCCTCCTCCGACTTTTCCTACTTCAATAACTTCTTCCTCGTATCCATCTTTCTTTTGGACGACGAAGACTCTCTCGAACCATCGCTTCGTGGCGTACGTTAAAGGGTGGAAACTGCTGTTGTTCGCAGCGGCGGTACCCGCGTTTGTGCTGCGATTATAATACTTCTTTTCCTCACCGCCGTCTAACATCATCCCACACATGCCACTGTCATACTCCCACTCTTTCTTCGCCAACATGGTCGCATCTTCCATGTCATCTTTCCTCTCCGAAACGACAACTTTACACCGCATAGGCATTCGGCTTCGCCTCCCCGTGCTGCTACTTTTCATCATCGCTCTCCGTCTCGCCATCATAGAGTATCTCGCTGCTTCTACAATCGCCGCGCACACTCTGGCGTGCGACGCCGTACGTTCCCGACTTCCACCCATACTGCAACCATCACTTCGATCAGAAAACGCGGACACATCGCACACGGCGATGATACTCGGTAACTCTTCGACCGGCAAAACGTGCAATGCGGACATGATTTTCACCACATCTTCATCAGTCGATGCGTATTTAATGGACACTCTTTTCGCTGCTCTCGACGTGATGTATTCCTCGGGCAATAGTGCTGATGTCTTCTCGCTGTTCTTCGTCGTCAACGTCGTCGTCGTCGTCGTCGTCGTCGTCGTACCTTTCGCATCTGCTAAAGCAACGCTCGGCGCCGCAAAAGTCTTCGACTCCAACGCGTCGCGATGGCACACGAATAATGCTTTCGGTAGGAAAAGCTCACCTTTTTTCTTCCTTCTCGAATCGGTCTCGTTCTCTTCGTTATTCCCATTCACACTCATCTCCGCGTACTCTTCCTCTGCGCTCGATAAAACGCACTCTCGCACGCACCTCGCAAATAACAAGGAAGCAGTTACACCACAGTCTTTCCTACTCGTCGGAGCGATGAGGAGCGCGTTTGCCGCGAACTCCTCCTCCTCCTCCTCCTCCTCCTCCTCCTCAAAGTACGCGACGCCGTTTCTTTTTTGACCGCTCCGTAAACGATTATTCGCGCTCGTCTCGTTCGTCTGCGGCGTTTCCGGAACGGCATCATCGTCGTCGGAATCTTGACTCGTCGTCGTCAAAGTCGTCGTCCGATGTTGTTGTACTAAAAAAGGCGCATCATCGCGTCTGCCCTCTTCTAAAACACAAAACGGTGGAAGATTCGAGAAAGGATCGGTAAATTCTCGGCAGTCCCATCCTCCTCGCGGCGGTTGGTGGTGCCGTCGTCGTCCTCCAGGAGGAATAGGCGAGGAGGACATATTCAGAGAGACCAAAGTGGCGTCGTCGCTTTCATCAAAGGGCGTCGCATCCAAATATCGATTTCTTTTTTTGAGGAGAAATTCGTATTTTCAAAACCAATTTCCCCCACACAAAAAGCTTTGGTGGTCTCTTTCGCGTCGAGATGATGGGCCAAAAAGAAGACGACGACGAGGAGGGTGGTGCAAAACTCGTCGCCAAAACGTTCCTGCGCACCGGCGGAAACGGCGGCGACGCGGAGGGGGGTTTTGTCGTCGATGAAATCGCGCTCGATGATGCCTCGAATTTGACCTCGTACGTGGACAAATTGAAGGACTTCAGAGAGGGTGTTTTAGGGAGAATTCGAGAGGCGATCGACAAAGAAGACGAGGAAGAAGAAGACGAGGAAGAAGAAGAAGAGGAAGAGTAGATCGAGGTATTCGCTGTGTCGAGTGTGTAATTGCTAATGATATGTGTACAAAAGATCGCGTGCTATGATACGGTAAAGAATCTAAGTTTTTTTATTTTCTCTCTTTCTCTGTCTCTCTCTCTCTCTCCCTCTTTTATCTCGGCAAGTTCTTCGCGTTCGCGGCGTTGGCATGCTTTTGATAGTGTTTCACATATTCACACGCGACGGCGGCGATGAACAGCCCGAGCGCTATAGCGTACGTTGTTGTGAATGGTTTATCGCTAGAAAAGAACACGAACGATCCAATGACCGTTAAGAGTTTCCTCGTCGTCGTAACTGCCACGGCTGCCACGGCTCCAAAATGCTTTACGATTACGGTATACAACCACGCTCCGACAAAGAAAGACACGCTCCGAAAGGTCAACAGCATGAAATATACGGGCGTTTCCCAAAAGAACATGAACGCGTGCGGTTCCAATAGTACCACGAAGAAAAATATGAACACCGCGCCAACCGCGTTGGTCCATAACATGTTCTCCCCTACCGTCGCCCCGTAATCTCTCAAAATCCTATCCGTCACGTTCGATTGAAACGCGCCTATACCGATGGTAATTAAGCTCAACGCCACTCCAAACGCGTAATTTTCGCTCGGATTTTCCGTTTTATCCGAATTTTCCTGTTCTCCGAGTCCGAATTCGCACGCCGCGGCGACTAATAAAAAGCACGCGACGTAATCGATCGGCTCGTACTTCCGTCTCAGCCACGCGACAGAGACGACCATCACCGGAATTAACTTTGCGCTTTTCAGCACCGTCCCGGTGGCGTAGTTCACGTATTTGTACGCAAACTTCCCCAGACTCGTATACAGTGCAATCAATATCCCTCCCGCGATTAACGTGCCTTTCGGCGCTTTCGTCGCGTGCCACTTTCCCTCGTCGTTTTCTTCTTTCTCTTCCCCATTGGCATTTGGGTCGCATCCGAGTTTTTGCACCGCGAGCGTCAGCGCGCTAAACACCACGAGTTCGCTGCACGCCAGGAACCAGAAAAAGTCGAAGCCTGGTATTTGTTTGATGATGTACTCTTCCGCGACGCAGCTCAGGCCGAGCGCGAGGACGGTCAGCGTCGAGAGCGCGAGAAACGCAGCGGGTCCGCGTCGTCGCGTCTTCATCTTCTTCATCATCAATAAAGTCTCGCTCTCCTCCTCCTCCTCTTCCGGCGCGGTGGTGGTGTCGTCGTCGTCGCTTCCCGTCGTCGTTGTCGTCGTCGTCGTCTCGTCGGGTAACAGCGCGTCCGTTTCTTCCGCGAAAGTACCTTTAGGCATGTATCGTTGGTCGTCGTTCTCCTCCTCCTTTCGATGAAATCGCGAATCGCGCTTTTTTTCTCTTTGGAAGTCGAACATTTTTCCAATTCATTTTTTTTTCCTCAAAAAAATACCTGAATATGATACCCTAAATACTAGTCTTTGAGGGGTGTTGTATAGTTTAAGGTATCATATTGAGCGAATGTAAGAACAGGTCTCA
>MDSZ01031676.1_pt1 | contig 25343 bp, 13 predicted proteins | sample 811201 | NCBI WGS metagenome assembly MDSZ01 (sample SAMN05326647, study PRJNA326480) | marine metagenome | isolation source: seawater | place: Indian Ocean: North | collected 2010
ATTTGGCAAGTTGTTGATACGGTTACCGAAGCGGACGGATTCCAGGACAATAGAAAAGTTAAGGTTGGATTCTTTGACGACGATGACGATGGTGTTGTAGATAATCCAGAACTTTTTGATATCTACGTGGAACCTACTTTGTCAGAATCAACAAAATTTGTTTTCTTTGAGAAATATTCATCATATGACAAGATAGAAAGATTCAGACCATATGCATCTTCTAATTTTATTGTGAGCCAAAACGAAGCAGACATCAATTTGTCAACTACCGCATACACAGACGGCCAATTATTTTATTTTTATGACAGCGATGAGGATGTTATTAAAAAATATAGTTCTGAAACAAATACCCTCAGCACCTCAACAGACTATCAGGCAAGGAGAGGTAGAGGATCAATATCATTCCAATACAAACATCATGCTGGACAGGAAACAAGGATTGATCCTGCTGTATCAAATATAATAGACGTTTATCTCTTAGAAAGAACTTATGATAATCTCTTCAGAATATGGTTACAGGATGGTGGGACAAAACCAGCACCTTCTACCACTGATCAATTAAGAATAAGTTATTCTGGAACTTTGAACCCCTTGAAATCTTTGAGCGATCAAATAATTTACCATCCTGTCAAATATAAAATTTTATTTGGAAGCAACGCCATAGAAGACTTACAAGCGACATTTAAAGTGGTTAAAAATCCTACTGTCAAGACCACGGACGCAATTATAAAAACGAGGGTAATCCAAGCAATAAATGAATTTTTTGCATTAGACAACTTTGATTTCGGAGATACTTTCTATTTCACAGAATTAGCCGCTTACATACACAATCAATTAGCACCTGATCTTTTGACAGTGGTGATTGTGCCAAATTCATCAGGACAAAGTTTTGGGTCTTTGTTCCAAATCAATTCAGCGGCAGATGAAATATTCATTAGTGGGGCCACCGTTGATGATGTATCTATTATCACAGCACTAGGAGCCAATCAGTTGGTTGCTTCAGGCACAGTGGTAACAAGCACATCCACCGCCACATCTAACACTACAACAGGATCAGCAGTGTCAGGTTCCACTACATCAGGATCAAGTTCAAGTACCGGAAGTAGTGGAGCAGGATACTAATGGCAGACAAATCAGATAACGCAATCAACAATCAAGTTGTTGTTAAACAGGGCGACACAGAACTGCGTAGAACAGTTCAGCACTTACCTGCATTTTATCGGTCAGATGCCAACCAAAGGTTTTTATCAAGCACATTAGATCCTCTCATTCAAAAAGGATCCTTGGAAAGACTCGATGGTTTCATAGGTAGGCAGGACGCCTATACGAGAACAAGTAATGATAGGTATGTGAATGCCACCAGCAGAGATAGGTTGGCATATCAACTGGAACCAACTGTTACATACACAGACAAAGATACCACGTCCATTAATCCGGAAGATCAAGTCAAGTTCACAGGAACGTATGATGATTACATAAATCAAATTAAGTATTTTGGAGGTAAAGTTGATAACCACGACAGGTTAAACAAAGAAAAAGTTTATTCCTGGAACCCCGCAATAGATTATGACAAACTTGTAAATTATAGAGAATACTACTGGATGCCAGAAGGGCCAAATCCGATCGAAATTGACAGTGTTGGATCGGGAGCAGTGGCAGAATATAAAGTTGAACCATGGCCGCTGGACGGTAGTTCTGTACGTGCATGGAATTTTGCACATAGAGAAAATGAAAGAAATCCTGTGCTAACCCTGTACAGGGGCAACACATACAAGTTTATTGTTAACGCCAAAGGTCATCCATTCTGGATAATGACAGAACCATTTAAGGACAAAATATCCGCTGATGGTTCCACCAGCACCATTTACAACACAGGTGTCACAAACAATGGTTCAGATTACGGAACCGTTACATTTACCGTGCCTACCGCGGCTCCTGACAAATTATATTATCAATGTGGTAATCATGATAACCAATACGGCTTGATACAGATTAGGACCATAGATAGCAATACCCAAATAGATGTCGCTAACGAAATAATTGGTGTAAAAAATTATTCACTACGAACATTGGATCTTTCAAATGGAATGAAGATAAAATTTGCAAATAGTAAAGTATCTTCTTCATATCAAAATAACGAATATTATGTTGAAGGCGTAGGTGATGCCATTACATTGACAAACACACAAGATTTGATTACACCGGCGACCTATGCAACTGAGACTACAATTTTATTTGATACAGTGGCCTATGACACAAGGCCATACGCAAAAGCATTTTATAGACCAGATGATAAGGATTACATTACAATTAAAAGAGATAGTCTTGATCAGAATGCTTGGTCTAGATATAATAGATGGACTCACAGAAGCATTATCGAAAAAACAGCAGAGGTCACCGGACACACTGCGGTGTTAAATGAAGATGACAGAGCAAAAAGGCCTATTATAGAGTTTGACTCAGGACTGGCATTGTACAATCACGGAACAACTGCTAAATCTTCAGTTGCCTTATTTGATACAGTAACCACTGATGCATTTAGCAACGTTGTGAATCAACCTGGATACATCATAGATGGTGTGCCTTTGGAAGAAGGTATGCGGGTAATTTTCAGTGCCGACACCGATAAAATTGTAAAAAATAAAGTCTACCTAGTAAACTTTGTTTTGGCCGCAGATAGCACAAAGGTCATTTCATTGACCGAAACAGCAGATACAACTCCTATTGACGGACAAAGTATTTTTGTTGAATTGGGGACGAACAACCAAGGAAACACATACTATTACAGTGCAAGTGACGAAGAATGGAAATCAGCACAGGCTAAAACTGGATTGAATCAACAACCTCTATTCAGTATGTTTGATAATGATCACATCAGCCTTGATGATCCAACCACATATCCAAATTCATCCTTTACAGGAGCCAAAGTATTTGCCTTTGCCACAAGTGATTCAGCAACAACTGACACAGTGCTTGGTATAAAAGTAAAATACAATACATTGAACAACATAGGTGATATGGTGTTTGATTCTGATCATACCTCAGGAACATTTACATACAAGTCAGGCACTACCACAGTGTCTAAAAATCTTGCAGAAGCACACTTACATTACACCACTAGTAGTACAACACACAATTCTAGATCTGCTTGGATAGAAAGGACATTGGAATCTAAACAGAGGGTAATACGTACATATGTTGTTGACGAAACAGAAAAAAAATTATTTCCTATAGATTTCTTTAAAAATTCTGTTGACTTGACTGATTTGGAAATTGGAGTAAAAGTCAATGGTCTAAATAAAACCTTAACAACGGACTACACAGTTGTAGATGGAACCACAAACAAATATGTTAAATTCAATGAAGATCTTGCAGTAAATGATCAAGTAAGGTTGGCAGTTTATAGTGCGGCCGATAAAGTGGATGACAAAGGAATATATGAAGTGCCAGAAAATTTGTCTGTAAATTCTTTGAATGAAAAAACAAGCACTTTTACATTTGGTCAAATTTTAAATCATGTCCGTGATATTTTGGATAAAAATGAAAATGTCACAGGCAGTATACCAGGAGTCAGTAATCTTAGGGACAAACCAGATGCAAGGTTGAAAGGTGGAAGTATTCAACAACATGAAGGTCCTCTTGCTCCTGCTGTTTTTGGTTTGATTGATCAAAATTCAAATTTAATCAATTCCATAGATTATGTAAATCAAGAATATGAAAAATGGTACAGTTCATTTCTATCATATGCTACAGGCACTGCATACGAAGGTGTCGCAAGAGACAGAGTTGACGAAATAATTGAAGGTATTGCAAAAGGTAGAAATAGTGCATTTCCTTTTTACTATGAGGACATGGTGGGGTATGGTGAGAATGTTTCAACAAGAAACTACACAGTGCCAGATCCCGATCAAACAGAATATGCGATTGATTCACAACTTGATATTACCACTCCTAGCAACAGGGCAGTTTATGTGTATCTCAATGATGTGCAATTATTGTTAGGTTCCGATTACACTTTTAGCACATCCGATGATAGCATTGATATCTCAGCCACATTGAGTGAAGGTGATAAAATTGTTATTAAAGATTATGCTGACACCACAGGAAGTTACATTCCACCAACACCTACAAAATTAGGAATGTATCCAAAATTCAAACCAGAACTGATATCAGATGATACGTTCGTAACAACAACTGATGTAATAAGGAAACATGACGGATCGTTCATAAAGTCCTACGGCGACGAGAGAGACGACTTAATACTAGAACTTGAAAAAAGAATTTACAACAACTGTAAAACTGCATATGATTCTACACGGCTAGATTTCAATGATGTCAATCCGTCAGCGTTTACATCCACAGAATACACAAGGGAAGAAATAACAGATGTCATGGGTGGAGATTTTTACCTTTGGGCAGGTAGAAACAATGTTCAATATATTAATAATAATTCTTTCACAGAAGGTTCACCTTTTACATACAATTATGCACAAAGCACAGATCATCTAAATGGAGAAAAATTGCCTGGATACTGGCGAGGCATATACAAATATTATTATGATACGGATGCCCCACATCAAAGGCCTTGGGAGATGTTCGGACATTCAGAAAAACCAACAGATTGGGAATCAACTTATGGACCTGCACCATATGGCGCAGGTAATGATACTTTATGGAATGCCATAGCAACACAAAAAGGACGTTACGGAAAACCAGGCATTAAGGATTACCTACCTGTGGATGCTTCCGGTAATTTGTTAGATCCGTTGGCGGCTGGTTTGATCGACAATTACAACATACCTGGTAGAAGGGCAGTCTATAAATTTGGTGATCAAGCACCGGCAGAAACGGCATGGCGTAGATCCAGTTCATATCCTTTCACCGTGATCAAAACATTGGCATTGACAAAACCTGCAAAATTTTTTACAACATTTTTTGATCCTTCGAGAGAACTTACAAACACAGCCGGCAACAAAATTTACTCTGAAACAGGAATCAGAATGACATTGGCAACTGCAAAGTATCATTTAGAAACCGAAACAAATACTAAAACTGGCGTGACTACAAGGTTTTTGACTGCAGGTTATCAACCTTTTATCGTGAATTATATTGTGTCGCAAGATTTGGATCCTGCAACATTTTATTATAATAAGTTAAAAGCACTTGTCATACAATTAGGATACAAATTAGGAGGATTCACCGATAAAGATAATTTAAAAATTTTGACAGATAGTGTATCGCCAGGATCTACATCTGGATCAAAATTTATACCTGACGAAAATTACAAAATTTTATTTAGAACAAGTAACCCAGTAGAAAGTTTTTATTATTCAGGGGTCCTAATCGAAAAAAATACCGATGTCGGATCAGATGGTTCAACACTACTTGGGGGATATAAAGTTTTGGGTTACAACACAGCAAGACCGTACTTCAAATTTAATAATCCAATAAAAAGTGTATCTGGCGGAAGCATAAGTGTGTCAGGGGTTGCTGTAGAACAATTCAAAAATTATCAGGAGGCAGTACAGACAGTGCCTTATGGTTATGTGTTTGACACAATACAAGATGTGGCGGATTTCCTTCTTGGATACGGAAATTGGTTACAGTCGCAAGGTTTTGGATTCAACAAATATTCCGGAGAAATAAAGGAAACATTAAATTGGAACAATGCCGTTAAAGAATTTTTATTCTGGACAACACAGGAATGGGCGCCAGGATCGGCAATCACTGTGTCACCTGGGGCGGACGGTTTAGAATTACAAACACAAAATTCAATTGTAGGAAAACTTAGAAATCTTGCAGGAGATTACAGTATACTTGATGCGGGTGGAAGGAAAATTGAGGTAAAAGAATTATCTACCAAAAGGGTCGGAACAACTTTTGATATCTCTATAAAATCGCCCGATGTCGGTATGTATAATATTGCATTGAACACAGTGCAAAAAGAACATATTTTATTATTCGATAACACCACAGTTTTTAATGACATAATTTATGAACCATACACAGGGTTTAGACAAGCAAGGTTGAAATTAGTTGGTTGGAAAACTGGATCTTGGAATGGTGATTATTATTCACCTGGATTTATTTTTGATGCGGCTCGGGTAACATACTGGCTCAAAAACACTGATTACAAAATTGGAGACACAGTTGAATATCAAGGCAAATTTTATGTGGCAAAAGTGAATCATAATTCTGGCACCACTTTTGTAACAGCAAACTGGATGTACAAAAATGAAAAACCAAGACCGCAACTAATTCCAAATTTTGATTATAAAATTAGTCAATTTAACAAATTCTACGATTTAGAATCTAATAACTTTGACGAATCGCAGGAACAATTGGCTCAAAGATTGATCGGTTATCAGAATAGAGATTATTTAGAAAATTTATTTGTTAATGATGTATCGCAGTACAAATTTTATCAAGGTTACATTAGAGAAAAAGGAACCAAAAATGCCATTGATAGATTAACAAAAGCAAAATACGAAGGATCAGATATAACGCTTGATCTATATCCGGAATGGATGATTAGAACAGGAAATTTTGGAAACACTGATTCAATTGAGAATATACAACTTACACTTCCACAAGAAGAAATCAAAGCCAATCCGCAAAGCATAGAACTTTTAGAAACAACTAACGATACAAAACAGTATTCAAGAAGTTATGGTATAGATGAATCACAGTATTACTATAAACCTGTTGAGTATTCAAGTGCAACAACATTTTCAAAATTAGATTACACAAAAGAAGGTGTAAGTAGAGACACAGCACAAATTTTGAAAACTGCTGGTTATCCACAATTGACACAGGTGCAACACACTGTATTCAGCCACGAAGAATTGCTTGATTTAGATGTAAATGAAATAAAAGGAAATGATCTCATATGGATTGCAAATAAGGCTAACAATGATTGGGACGTGTATAGATTTACATTTGCTGGAATCAAAATACAAACAATTAAGACTATTAATTCAAGTACTCAACTTGAAATTGAATTTACTGATTCACATGGACTACAAGCAGGGTCCAAGACACAATTAGCAGACATTTTTGCTTTATCAAATACGCAAGAAAATAATTTAAACGGTGTGTTTACGGTTGCCGATGTGATAGATCATAAAACTTTAGTAATCGATTACGAAGGTAATTTAGGATTTATTCCTAATTTAGAAGACGGATCCACAGCAGATAGTTTTGGAAATTTTTATAAATTCCAAAGTGTTAGAATAGGTTCAATGGATCAAGTGAATGATGTATTACCATATTCAACTTATATTGAGAAAATTGATTCAATAGGTGCACCGGGTGATAAAGTTTTTACCGACGCTGATAGTTCTGGATTATGGCGTGTATATGAGAAACAAGATCCATATACGCATTCTTTGATACTATCTCCTGACAGTTCCACAGCAGATCAAGACTTTGGTTACAAAATTGTTGCCAGAAATGATGGACGTACAGTAGTGGTGTCTGCTCCGACTGACGGACAAGGCACAGTCAACTTCTTATTCAGATCAAACACATCTGCCGGCACTGCTTTTGAAACACAATCTGCAATTACAACAACAGTTGGAAATGATAATACCAGTAAATTAGGATACAGTTTAAGTATGAGCACAGATGAAAATTTTGTTGTTGCAGGCGCACCTTTTGCCAACTCAATAGGTTCTGATGGAAGCACAAGATTTGCTGATGCTGGTGCAATAGAAACTTACGTATGGGATCCTTCTACATTCAAATACGCCGCCTTAAACACAATAACTCCACCTACAGACGCGGCCAGCCAAAACTTTGGATGGGCACACAAAATTTGTGAACCAAGCACAGATAGTTTAAGAAGCACCCCAATCAAATATCTTTTTGTTTCTGCTCCGGGTATTGATAGCGATACAGGAAATGTTTATATGTACGAATGGGGTATTGGTGAAGACGGATCTACATACGACACTTGGACACAAAATTTAACTATAGAATCAGCAGACAAAGGATCAGGAAAGCGTTTTGGACATGCACTTGCGGCAAACGATAATGGTGATATTTTGGCCATTAGTTCACTTGCTCCCGGCAAGGCAGGCAAGGTGGAAATTTATATTAGGACATCGCAAAGCAACGACGACAGTGTAGATCATTCATTCACTTTGGCACAAACACTAGAAGGTGTATCTAGTGATGGATCATCATTGAACACGAAATTTGGTGAGGCCATAACAATGTCAAAAGATGGTACAACATTGATAGTTGGCTCTCCTGGATTTGATGACTCGACTGCGGCAGATACAGGTGCGGTATACTATTATAAATGGAATGCAGATGGCTCAACAAATACCTACACTCTACAACAGACAATTATTGCCCCAGACAAGCAGATCAATTCACGATTTGGGTCGACAGTTGATCTTAACGACAGCGGAAATCGTTTGGTAATTGGATCTGAAAATTTAAGCAGTAGTAGAGAAATGAAGTTTGATGTTGGTGAAACCACGTTCGATTTGCAGGACACAGGATTCAGTGATGAAAATGTTGGTTCTGGTGGTGCGTACACGGCAACAATGTATAATACAAAATTTATAATAGATCAAAGACTACATTCAGCAGAGGTAACTCCGAATGATGACTTTGGACGTGGCGTCTGTATGATTGATAATATTGTATTAGTTGGTGCACCGGACGACTCCGGAAACATATCTTCGGACGGAAGCACAAAAGTTTCAAAAGACGGAACGACCCATCAATTTGATCTAAACAAAGCAAACGAGTATGCTTGGAAAAATATTGCTACAGAATCAAGTTTCATTGATATAGAAAAATTAGGCCAGGTTTTTGAATTTGATAATGGCTCGAAACAAATCACAGATCATTATGATCTCTACGATCCAATTAAAGGCAGAATTATTGGTGTCGCAGATAGAGAGATAGATATCAAATCTGCATTCGATCCAGCAAGATACAATGTTGGACCTGAGGCAACCGATAAAACAATGTGGGCGGCCAATCACCTGGGTGAAGTATGGTGGGATCTTTCAAAGGTAAAATGGCTATGGTACGAACAGGGCAGTCAAGAATACAAAGTCAATCATTGGGGACAAACATTTCCTGGTTCCAGTATTGACATATATGAATGGATTGAATCAAGATTGTTGCCAAGTGAATATGTGAACTTAGGAGAAGGTGATCCATTGTATCCAGATGATTCACGATACACAGTCAAACAAGTTTACAATTCAGCACTGGATTCTTTCATTGATGTTTATTATTATTGGGTAAAAAATAAAAACAGTGTACCCACACAATCAGTCACTGACAGAAAAAATAGTGTTGGTTATGTGGCAAATGTGATTAGATCGCCAAAAAGTTTTGGATTCAAATATTATTCTGTAACTGATACAAATAAACTTATGCTTTGGAATCTTACGGACTTTGCTACCAATCCGAACAAAATTTTGAACATAGATATAAGAACTAATACTTTCGACGGTGATTCTCATTCAGTTTGGAAACTAGTCCGTGAAGGAGATGCAAGTTATAGGCCAGGTGATGAAATAGAACAACGTTGGTGGGACTCCCTAACAGGAAAAAACACTGCGGGAGATCTAGTTCCAGATCCTGATCTTCCATTGAATCAAAAATATGGAAACAGAATCAGACCAAGGCAAAGTTGGTACATTGATAGATATGATGCAATAAAAGAAGTTATAGATTATGCAAATTCTGTTCTGAAGAAAGAACAATTAGTTGGAAACTTCAACTTGACTAATTTGAACAGTGAAGATCCAGAACCAACAGCAGGAAGTTTAGAATGGGACGCTACAGTAGACACTTATGCGGAACTTAATTATATTCCAACAGGAGATCTATCAGGCAGTGTGAGATATTTGGTCAAGGCCGACGAAACTGCAAATGGCTTTTGGGCGATTTACACCTGGAATGGTACAGAATTTAACAGGACAAAATTACAGAGTTTCAATACATCAAAATATTGGGAATATATTGATTGGTATAAGACAGATGGAGATATGGTTCACGATGAAAATACCCCAATAGATAAACAGGTTACTTACGAATACGAATTAGACACATTAGAACTTGAAATTGGCAAACACGTAAAAGTTACTCAGGCAGATACAGGTGGTTGGAAATTGTTTATGAAGACCGCGACTGGTTACGAAAATATCGGTACTGAGAAAGGTACAATCAGATTAAGCACTAAACTTTATGATTATTCTCAAGACGCAACAGGATTTGCCGGTGGCGATAATTTTGACGACAACTTTTTTGATCAAGAGCCAACACAGGAAACAAGGAAAGTGCTAACAGCGTTGCGTGATGATCTTTTTATTAATGAACTGGCCAAAGAATATAACACTTTATTCTTTATAGGTTTGAGAAAGGTATTGGCGGAACAAACATATGTTGATTGGATGTTCAAAACCTCATTTATCAACGCCAAAAATCTTGTTAGACAACTGGATCAGCGTAAAACCTATACCATAGGCACAGATGCTTGGGTCGAAAGTTATATCAATGAAGTAAAACCATTTAATGCCAAATTGCGTGAATACAAATTAGGATACAACGGTACAGACACACAAGATGGTATATTTACGGATTTTGATAGTCCTGCATTTTATGACACAGTGACTTCAAAAATACGTCCGTTGAATACAAATTTAGATACTGCCAAACTTACTGAATATCCTTGGCAGATGTGGAATGATTATCATAAAAAATATGTTAGTTCAATTACAATTGTGAATGGTGGGTCAGGATATACCACTGCACCAACTATAACAGTTATTGGTGGCACAGTTGCATCAACAGGACCTTTTCAAGTTCTTGGTACTAACGACAGTAATTATGGATACTATTATCCGTTGTTCACAAGCCAAAGACAGGCAGAAATTTTTGATACACAAAACAATGGTGGCTCCGGTGCTACAACATCTTACACGTTCACCGAATATTCGGGTGCGACATTCTATATGCCTAGTAGCACATCAAACATCGCACAGGCCAGTAAGAGTGGATTGTATAAAATGTACGATACACCAGACACAACGGCGGCTACTGCCACTGCAACTGTTGTAAATGGTTCAGTAACAAAGATCACAATGACCGGGAATGGCAGAAACTATACCACAACGCCTACAGTGCTCATTACTGGAGGTCTGGCAAATGGTCAAACTCCAAGTAATCCAGCAAAAGCATATGCAAATTTGGAAAATGACCTTGTAAGAGATTTTGATACTACAATAAAATTTGACAGAATAAAATCAACGCACGATGTTGTAGATTGGACAGTCAATACTTCTTATGTGTATGGACAATTGATTAGATATAATGATGAATTGTACAAGGCAACTGATCCATTCACGTCCGGAACTAAGTTTAACGACCACATAGGAAAAATGTACAAATTGATTGGAGATGAGACAGGACTTACGGCATCTGACAGGACAGCAGGATTTTACGCTCCAACATCTGGAATGCCTGGAATTGAACTTTCACAGTTGATGTCAGGTGTTGATTATGGCGGAACTATGGTTACAGGCCTGTTGTTCACACAAGAGGCAGGTTGGGACAAAGCGGGTTGGTATGATTTCCCATGGGACAACTATGGTGATTCGGGTGTAGTTGCATTTAGGGGTGACGGATCCACAGTATCGTTTACATTCGCTTCAGCACCGGACAGCACCAAAGTTTATCAGGTATACACCAAGTTGAATGGAGTTAGAACCAAAACCTCAGACAGTTTTAGAGGTGATGGATCAACAGCAACATTTACTTTAAGCACTGCACCTGCCGACGGAACACTTGTAGAATTTATATTATTTGATGACGATGGCGTACTTACACCTACGGATGATAGAACATTAGACTCGATTGTAAAGGGTGGATTGTTTACGAGTGCATTGGGCACAGCGCCTAGTGATATTATAACTGATGGAGATGAATTTGTTTCACCAGAATCAAGTTTTGCACCTGAGGAGGCAGTGCCTGGACAGATGTTTGACACCGTTGATATAAAAGTTTACACATCTCCTGAATCAGGAGTGCCTTTTATTTCTGAACTCAATCATAGGGGTGATGGTAGCACGACAGTGTTTGCGATTGGTGACCATCCTGGTACTTTAGGATCTGTCACTGTTACAGTCAACGGAGATGTGAAGAAGTTAACCACAGACTACACAATTGATGTGACAAACAAAACAATAACATTCACAACCGCGCCGGTTGATTTCAGTGTAATCTCAACTAAGGTTTTTGCAATTTCTGGTGAAAACTTCCGTGTACTTGATCAATTCAGAGGTGATGGTTCCACTGTAGAATTTACAACATCCACAAGGGGCGAATTTAACTTGGACTCAACAAGTTCAGAAATATATGTCACGGTCGATGGAGTACCAAGAACAGACTTCGCTAGTTCTATAACAGCAAATACTGTAACAATTACTTTTAATTCACCTGTGCCAGATGCAAATGCATTAATTCAGGTTGCAGGATTTAACAAATCAACTACATCAACAAGGAGTTTTGCAAGTATTAGAAATGAAGCAATAACTTTTGATGGAAGCACAACAAGATATACTTTAAGTTTCCCACCAGGATCTATTGGTCCGTTCTCTGGGTTGACCTTGATCGAGGTAAATGGAAAAATGTTACGTGGTCCGGATATTAGTTATTATCTTGGTGATGGAAGCACATACACATACGGAGTGGTATCTGGATTTGGTGATGATTCAACCATTGATCCTTCAAAAACAATTTCAACTGCGAATCAAATAAATGTTTTTGTCAACGGCACACAAAAATTATTGAACACTGACTACACCGTAGACATAGCAAATCAGAATATTGAATTCGTAACTAATAGTGTTCCATCAAGCACTGATGTGATAGCAATAGAAACTTTGGTTGATAATCATTATAGGAATGAAGGAAATGACATTATATTAGAAACAAGTAAGATTGCAACAGATGGATACACTTTGAATTCTGGAGATTCAATGAGCGTTACCACTTTCAATAATGCATTAGGAATGAAATTACGTAGAGAGGTATTGGAAGGCCAAGTATCAAATAATTTCATGTTGAGATTTGATCCTCTCAATGCAACATATGTTTTTGCCTGGTTGAATGGTGAACAATTAGTGCAAGGAGTAAATTTTACTCTCAGTGGAAATATGATCACAGTGATAGGAAAAACTATAACGTCAAGTGACAGGTTGGATGTATTATATTTTGCATTAGATTCGGCTGTGGGTGCAACAGGATTTAGAATATTTAAAGATATGCTTAATAGATCATTCTATAAACGTATCAGCAAAACAGCCACAACAACATTGATGCAGGATTTAGTTGATAATCCGACAACAATAGAAGTAGAAGATGGCGATGTGCTGGCCACACCAAACGCGGCAAACAACCAGCCAGGCGTCATTTTTATAGATAAAGAAAGAATTGAATATTTTACCAAAACAGGAACCACTCTTGGACAACTAAGACGTGGTACTCTTGGAACAGGAATTAAGGAGCATAGTTCAGGTGCAAAAGTGGTAGATGCATCTAATACTCAAACTATACCTTATGCAGATACAATTTACACCAACACTTTTACAGGTGATGGAAGTACTATTGTTTTTGCTCTATCACAAACCCCAGCCTCTGCTAGTGAGTTAGACATATTCATTGGTGGCCAACGATTGTTGCTTACTAGCGAGGATGGATCAACCATAAATTACTCGGTAGATGGATCCACTACAGCGGTGACTTTAAGCACTGCTCCAGCATCCGGGACACAAATTAAAATTTTACATAAGAGAGGACAGGTGTGGTATTCTGCAAAAGATGGTAATCCTGCTGACGGTAAAGGTCTACAGGCATCAACCACTCAACAAGCACGTTTCATAGCAGATGAGCCAACAAATGCACCTGAATAAATACACTAGGATGACAGAAGAAAATAAACAAAACGAGCAAAAAGAAGAGATTAAAAAGCCTAATGATCAAAGCGGTGTGATGATGGAAGGTCACATTAAAATTTTTGATCCTGAGACAGGCGAGGTCTTGGTCGATAAAAGAAATGCTATTCACTATGAGAATATGTCACAGGCATTGGCAAATTCACTTGCTAATAAAAGCACTGGATTCATACACGAAATGGCATTTGGTAATGGTGGTACATCTGTTGATCCAACTGGTATAATAACGTATCTGACACCAAACTCTACCGGATCAAATGCAACATTATACAACCAAACATATTACAAAGTTATAGATGATAATTCATCAACGAACAAAGATACAACAAGAAACAAAATGGAAGTTCGACATACGGCAGGAAATAAATTTACAGATATAGTTTGTACTTGTACTCTTGATTATGGAGAGCCAACTGGTCAGGAAGCATTTGATAACACTACTAATTTTGATGGTGAATATGTGTTTGATGAATTAGGTTTAAAAAGTTGGGAAGGAACTGAGAACGGGTCAACAAATAAATTGTTAACACACGTGATATTTCATCCTGTACAGAAATCATTGAACAGATTGATACAAATAGATTACACATTAAGAATACAAAGTTTAACAACTTTTACTGAGACAAGTTCTACAGCATTAAGCACTTCGAACACAGTGAGTGGAACTACGTCAGGTAGCAATACAGGATATTAATAGATGCCATATACTGTAAACAAAACAAATAGTTCTGCAAGTCCTAACGCATATACGGTACAGGACGGTGTAATCAATGCACAAACAGATTTAAGTTTCATCGGAAAAGGATATGCAGGATATGGTGAATCTATTGCAGAAAACTTTTTACATTTATTAGAAAATTTTAGTAATCCTTCTGCACCAAGCAAACCAATTTCGGGTCAACTATGGTGGGATTCCGGCACGTCAAAACTGAAAGTATGGAATGGAACACAGTTCCAAACTGCTGGTGGTAGTGCTCCTTATCAATCAACGGCACCTTCAGGACTGGGACAGGGTGACTTATGGATTGACTCAGACACAGGACAATTATATTTTTATAATGGTACAACATCTATCTTAGTAGGGCCGCCTAGTTCGACAGGTACTACCAATGGATTTACTTTTGACTCTATATTAGATTCAACTGATACAACACAAAACATAACAAAATTATTCAATGACGGAAGTCTTATTGCAATTATTTCAGAAGACACGTTCACACCAAAGACATCGATTTCAGGCTTTTCTACAATTAAAAAAGGTATAACCTTAACTACAGCAATATCTGATGTCAAATTTCAAGGTACCGCGGATGATTCCGACAAACTTGGAGGTGTAGCGGCGGCAAATTATTTGCTGGCTAATGCTAATGATACAACTACTGGCACACTCACAATTGCAAACGACGGAGGACTTATTGTAGGTTCTGACAGTGACTTGTCTTTGACGGTTGATGGCACAGGTGCTATTGTATCCAACACCATTCAGGACACAGACATCACTTTCAAAGTAAATGATGGTGGTTCGACAACCACTGTGATGACCATAGACGGTAGTGAATCTAGAGTAGGAATTGGAACAACATCGCCTAGCACAAAATTACAGGTGTCTGGAACTGTTACTGCCACAGCATTCACAGGAGATTTAACAGGTGATGTTACAGGAAATATTGAAGGAAATGTAACCAGTTCAGGTGCAAACACAATGGGCACTTTGGTGTTAAGCGATAAATTAACTACTCAAGAAATAGAGCCTGATGCGGATACCACGTATGACATAGGTAGCACAGGGAAAAAATACAATACAGTTTTTGCAAAAGCAACATCGGCACAATACGCTGACTTGGCTGAGATATACGAATCCGACTCGGAATATGAAGTCGGCACTGTTGTTGTTTTTGGTGGTGACAAGGAAATTACCACAACTAACAAAAAATATGACAACCGAGTTGCAGGGGTTATTAGTGAAAATCCTGCATACCTAATGAATTCAGATTCGCAAGGACAGGCAGTTGCACTGTTGGGAAAAGTAAAGTGCAAAGTCCACGGCACGATAACAAAAGGAATGATGCTTGTGGCATCTGAGATTACAGGATGTGCAGTGAAATCTGAGAATCCACCTCCCGGATCGGTAGTGGGCAAAGCATTAGAAGATTATGATTCAGAAGAAATAGGCACAATTAATATTGTTGTTGGAAGGTGTTAAATATAAAAAATGGCGTACACAATTAACAAAACAGATGGGTCAGTAGTTGCAACAATAACAGACGGCACTATAGACAATTCAACAAGTTTAACATTATTTGGTAAAAGTTATTCAGGTTTTGGTGAATTGTTAAATGAAAATTTAATCAAACTATTAGAAAATTCTGCAGGCACAGGTGCACCAACGGCACCAATGAAAGGCGAATTATGGTTTGATACAAATTCAAATACTTTAAAAGTTTATGATGGAACAAGTTTTGAGCCAACTGGTGGTTCTTTGGCAAGTGCTACGGCACCTAGCAATCCTTCGGTCGGTGATCTATGGTTAGACACAACAAATGATCAAGTTTTTGTTTACGTAGGAGATGCTAGAGCACACCAAGTAAACAGCGAATGGGAGTTGTTGGGTCCAATGTTCACAGCAGGACAAACAGAATCTGGTTGGAGAATAGAGAATATTGGCAGTGCGGCAGGTGATAAAGTTGTTGCATCAATGTTTGCGGCAACAACGAGAGTCGCAATTGTATCCAAAGAAGCATTTACTCCAACACCAGCGGTTACAGGTTTTGCAACTATCAGTGCTGGTATCACATTAAATTCAACACTAGGTGCAGTTTTCAGTGGACAGACAACATCCGCCGCGGCACTAGATGTATCCGGGACAACCAACACATCAGCCACGGTTATTGCTGGCGGAAACTTTTTAAGAGCAGACGCATCTGATACTACAACAGGTGCAATTACAATTGACAACGACACCGGTCTTATAGTTGGTGACTCGCAGGAGTTAAGCGTCTCCGTGTCAAGCAATAATGTTATAATTGCACAACGCAGTGAAGACAAGGATTTAAGTTTCACGATCAATGATGGCGGAGTGACCAAAACTCCATTGGCATTTACAGGTGCCACAGGTGCTGTTGCAATTACCGGTGATGTGACAATCACAGGAAATTTAAATATTTCAGGCGAATACAATGCAACTTCAACACAAATTTCAACTTATGATGATGCGTTTATAAAATTAAACAACGGGAACAGCGAAACAGATTCGGGAATAATAGTCGAGACCGGAGATTCAGATGACGCTAGGCTATTTTATGATGTATCGGAAAATTTTTTTACAGCAGGACAAGGTGGAACATATTCACAAATCATTAGATTAGCAGATGCTACGACAGACGGTAACGCAAATAATGGAAAAGTTTTAAAAACAACCGGCGCTGGATTAGTCACAGTAACAAATATAAATTTAGCGGCAGTAGGATCGGCAATCACAACATCGGACACATCAAGTGTTTCAGTTCCGACAATTGGACAAGTTGCCACGTTTGGAAATTTATGGGGCGGATCGGCAAAAACAGTTTCAACCGCACAGCCAACATCGGGTGACGGCGATAACGGAGATTTTTGGTTCGTAAGGGAGTCGTAATCCCATGCCACAGATAACAAAAGTTTTTGATTATTCAGGACAATTTTTCAGCACAACTCAAGTTATTCCTAGAGGCACTACAAAATTAACCATGCATTTGTGGGGAGGTGCAGGAGGATCTGGAGGATCTGACTCGGCAGGTGCTGGAGCAGACGGTGCCGCGGGCCATCATGTAACCGTGACAGATTTAGATATGACATCTTTTGCCGGAGTGAAATTTTTAGGAGTGGCAGTCGGTGGTGGAGGCGAGGCCGGCGGATCTGGAAACGACACTCCAGGTGGGAAAAACGGTCAGAGTCTTACAGGATATTCAGGCGGAGAAGGCGGAGAATCTGGAGACGTTGGTTCATCTGGTTCTGGTGGCGGAGGTGGTGGTGCAACCACTGTAACCATGTTTGAATTAGGACAAGCCGCGGATACTATCAAGTTAGCCATTGCTGGCGGCGGCGGTGGCGGTGGCGGAACTGGAGAAGCATCTAGAGGTGGTAGAGGATTAAACACTAACACCGCAACATCAAATACACCAGGCACATTGGGTGAAAACGGCGCAGGTCACACAGGTAACGGTGGCGGTGGTGGTGCTGGTGGAGGCGGTGCAGACGGAGGCACAGGCGGATCAGGTGCCCAAGGTGACGCAGGAGGTTTCGGTGGTAAGTCAGGATCAAATACAGTGCCGTCAGGCGGATCTAATGATGACGGAAGTCAAATCACTCCTGGTGGTACAGCAAACAGTTTTTACGCAACAGGCATTGCAAAAGGCGGTGTCGATGGACAGGCAGGAGGCAACGGTAAGGCAGTCTTAATTTTTACATTAGAAGGATCTACAAATTTTAAAGTCGACGGTGCCTATAAAGAAATACAACAAATATATGCAAAAGTATCAGGTGTGTGGAAAAAAATACTTCAAGGATATCACAAAGTGGGTGGAGAATGGAAGAATGTATTTGTAGGAGACATAATTTTCAGAGGTGACTCAGCGGCTTTTGGTAACAACAGCGGTGGGGCCACATCAGGAACAGAAGGATCAGGCGGTATTCCAACACCAGCATCAATTCCACCACAAGATCCAGGTGATGATTTTAGACCACCACCTACAATATATTCCTGGAGACCGAATCCGCACACAGCATCAGGATACAGTAAAGCACCTCCTGGAACAGGTACAGTGGAATCAGCAGGAACACCAAAAATTGTTTGTACAATGATGAATGACATGTATGGTTTTGGTTCATTTAGGAACAAAATATGGTTAAGGCAATCAAAAAATTTACCACCTGAATATCAGCAAGGGTATCATGCTATTTTCTTGCCATTAGTTAAGTACGCAAAACAATCAGGTCTTGCAAACAAATGTGTAAGACGGGTATTAGAACACATTGCGGTGCATAGAACTATAGATATTAGACAAGAAGAAAGAGGAAAAATACATTGGAAGGGCAGAATGTATAGAAAAATTTTAGAGCCAATATGTTATTACACAGGAAAAATTAAGCAGTGGAGAGCAAATAAATAAGGATAGGAGATTGACAAAATGATTACCAAGGAAGATGTAGCAGATTATATTAACTGCCAAAGAATGAACGAATTATTAACACCACAAGAAATTGCACATATGCAGGAGAGAATTGATCCTATACTTGCAAATATTTTGATTAAATTTGCTGGTGATGTAAGTTGGTTAGTGGAAATAAGAGATAATATGGCAAGGAATACTACAAATAGACAGAGATAAAATGGCATATAAAATAAACAACACATTTGGAACATTATTAACTACTCTCGCTGACGGGACGATTGATACTGCTTCAACTGACCTTACACTTATAGGAAAAGGATATGCAGGATTTGGTGAGGCTCTTAATGAAAACCTTGTCAAATTACTAGAAAATTTTAATAACACATCGGCACCTTCTAACAAAATTCAAGGACAACTTTGGTTCGACAAAACAAATCAACAACTAAATGTTTATACCGGCGCTAAATTCAAACCAGTAGGTTCTCCTACTCCGTCTACATCACAGCCAACTAATGCTGTGTTGGGAGATGAATGGTTTGACACAACAAACAACCAGTATTACATCTACAACGGTAGTGCTTGGACTTTGATTGGTCCAACTACAGTTGCTGGATCAGGTGTTACAGTATTCACTAGTGAAATAGTACAAGACAATACAGGTGTCAACAGATCAATATTGAAAATGGTAGCAAATGATGCCGTGGTTGGCGTGGTTTCGAACCTTGCATTTACTCCAAGTTCATCTGACACCAATGGTGCCGCTTTGATCTCGGCAGGATTTAGCACTGTGGCTCAGGGTGTTCAGTTGTCGAGTTCGGTTGCAAATGCAAAATTTAGAGGTACTGCCACTGATGCAGATTCTCTTGGAGGTGTGGCCGCTTCGAATTATCTGAGATCCGACCAAAACGATTCAACAACAAGTTCATTCACGATACAAAACGACGACGGTTTAATACTTGGTGCAGGAAATGACGTAACAATGAGTATGTCCAGTGATGATTTTATCATTGCACAGACCACTCTGAACAAAGATATTATTTTCACTGTTAATGATGGTGGAGCAACTGTAGAGGCTCTAAGAATTACAGGATCCACAGGAAAAATTGAGGACCTTAGAGTTGGAAATTTGACTGTTGACGGAACACAAACAATTTTAAACACTTCAACATTGAGTGTGGAAGATAACATAATTGAATTAAACAGAGGTATATCATCAAACGCAGGTATGCCTAATTTTACCGGTCTTAAAGTTAACAGAGGAGAGACATCTGTAGCGACCGAGCAAGATCTGTATTGGGTATGGGACGAAACTTTCGCAGATGATGGCACTACAATACACGGTAACGCCGGCGGTGCCTGGACGGCATTCAAATCTGGTGGCGGCCAAAACGAATTATCTGCTCCTACATTGGTAGATATCAGAGCAAATGTTGTTCATGCGACATCTACAGCGGCACAATACGCAGACTTGGCTGAAAGATATGCCAGCGACATGGCATTAGAAGTGGGTGATGTTGTGATGTTGGGCGGCAATGAAGAAGTAACTAAATGCAATCAAGAGTTATGTGATGCTGTATTTGGAGTTGTTTCCGACAGTCCTGCTTTTTTAATGAATGCACAGGCTGGAGACAATAGCACACATCCAATGATTGCGTTGAAAGGACGTGTACTTGTCAAAATCAATGGCAAAGGCAAGGCCGGTGACCGCATAGTATCAGCAGGAAACGGCGAAGCAAGAGTAGCCGATCTAGAGAACTGCACTGCTTTTAATGTGTTAGGTAGGCTAATTAAGGATAAATACAATATAGAAACAGCATTAACAGAATGTGTGATAGGAGTAAAGTAACATGGCTTATGTTTCAGGTGATACTATAACTGGAGATCAGTATAATATCTTCGTAAACAATTCATCAAGTCCGTTTGGATACAATCATTTCGCGGGCACAGGTTCGGGAAACTACGGATTAGGACAGACACATATTGCAACAGTGTCAGGTGGATCGACCACAATAACTGCATCTCAATGGAATACTTTATTGACCGGTATGGACAATATAGCGAATCACACAAACGATACCATGACTGCCAGAACAGCGGTCGCGGCAGGAGACACAATCAACATTAAATCAGCAGTAGAGGCGGATCTGGCGTCATTGGCGGCAGAAGTCAACGGTGGATCAACATCAGCAACTGCTATCACTGACAATGCACTACGAACTATCACAACAGGTTCAACAGGTTGGGACACTTCAGCAACACACGAACACACGCTGACTTGGTCAAGTGCAGACTCCATGAGACACTATTTCAATGCCGGCGGACAAATAAGAGTTGTATGTGGCATCACAGGGTCAGTCACAGGTGACAAAGACACAGTATTTTCAGATCTTGGCACAGGAGTTGGCAATTTAGATATCAAGGCAGAAGCAACAACAAGATCAGGTTCAAGTGAAACAACAACAACGGACGGTTTAGCGAATGGATTTAGAGATCTAGGAACTGGTTACACAGTTTTACTCAAACTTACATCAGACAATTCAAATTACACATCAAACACTCTTGAAATTTCGGCAAAACTAAATGCCGCAGTTGGATCATCTACACAGATGGTAATCAAATGTGTTTGGACAGATGCCGCTGATGACACCACATACACATCACCAAACACTTCTGGTGTTCCGGCAGATCCAAATCAGACACCTCAGGTAACAAGTGCAGTGACTGAAAGGCATCCAAACGACTCACAGGGTTTGGCCAGTGCGATTCAGACAAGTGCAAACGCAGAAACAACTAACAGCACATCATAATAATTTTTACAGGTAGTTTTTTTGCCATAATTACAGTATAATTGTGGTATGAATATTGGCGAACTAAAAAAATTATCTGATCTCTCCTATAATGTTTCAATCAGCAAAAGAAACGAATTGGAAAAATTAAAATCACGTCAAATCATTGTTTACCAAGAACATATTTTCAGAGCAGATCCGCAAACAATTAATCTTGTTCAAAATCTTATCGAAAATAGTCAAGGAGATTTTGTAATTCTGGATACAAATGATAACCCAGTCATGATCAAAGAAGGCAAAGAATTTTTGCAATTATTGATTACAAGAAATCAGGAATCTTTAAATTCATATCTACAGATACACAAACAGTTTGCCAAGAAGGGCGAATAATGACCAAAGGCATTTTGCTTTTTTGTTTTGATACAAAAGACACTTGTTATCACAAGATATTAGAAAACTGTGTCCGACTAATTAAAAAAAATTTAAAACTTGAAATTACAGTAATCACTAACTTTGAAACTTATAAAAGGATAAAACCTCTAGGCTTTATAAATTACAAATTTATTGATCCCGAATTAGGTAATACAAAATTAGGGAAAGAATGGAACAATGTTGATAGGCATCTTGCATACGAGTTGTCACCTTATGATACCACACTAGTAATGGATATTGATTATTTCTGTTTTTCCGATAATTTAAAAAAGTATTTAGATACCAAGTACGATTTCCTGATACCAAGCGATGCTCATGATCTTACAGATCGTAACACTTTCAGTTCTAGAGTTTGGTCAATGATACCAATGGTATGGGCAACCGTGTTCATTTTTAGGAAAACTAAAAAAGCAAAAATGATATTTGATACTATCAAATACGTCAAAACATTCTATTCATATTTCAACGAGATGTATAGGATCTATTCAAAAAATTTCCGTAACGATTACGCTTTTGCAATTGCTTTGCAACAACTTAATGGATTTGTAGATTATGATACGCTTCCATTCAAAATATCAACGCTTCCACCTGATTGTAACATTAAGGAAATGACAGATAATGCGATATGCTGGCAATATAACGGAATGATCGATATGATAGAAAATGAAGATGTGCATGTTTTGAACAAGGAGATAACAAATGTCTAAAGGATTCTTATGGTTTGCACAAAATAACGATAAAACTGATTATGTAGATTTATCTATAAAGTTGGCAATGTCAATTAAAAAATTTAATCGCATGAACCAAATATGTGTTGTCACAGATGAAAAAAGTAAATTTGAAAATAAAAATGTTGACTATGTGAAAGTGCTAAAGGAAGATCTCAGTGAGACACACGATTTGAAATGGGCAAATGAATACAAGGCGTTTGCAATATCACCGTTCACACACACAATAAAATTAGAGGCCGACATGGCCTGGACACTGACGACTGACTGGTGGTGGCATCACCTTTGGCAAAATGATCTTGTCTTCAGTGTGGATTGTAGGAACTACCGAGACAAAATAATCAAAGATACAAAATATAGGCAAATTTTTATTAGAAATCAATTACCAAACATTTATAATGGATTGATGTATTTTAGGAAAAGCACAAAGGCAAAAAAATTCTTTGAATACGCCGAATCAATCACAAAAAATTGGGAATACGTTAGAAAAAATTTGCTGATAGGTTGTCATGATCAATATCCAAGCACAGATGTTGTGTTTGCTATTGCTTATAAAATGCTAGATCCTACAAACAAAGATCTGATAGATTATGACTGGTTTAAATTTGTGCATCACAAACCTGCTATAAACAATTTACTACACGTTGTTGATCAAAATCAATATTTGTTTCCCAATAAATCAAATAATTCGGTTTACATTGGTGAAAGACGTGTGTCTCGAGTGTTGCATTATCATAACAAGGAGTTGAATGAAAGAATTTTTTGAGGCAGTAGCAAATATGCCCAAGCCAAAACCTAAGATACACACAGTCTGCATAGCAGGACAAAACGTTGTAGTGTCTTTGAAAAAGAAATTGGAGGTTATGGCAAATGGTGAGGACAAGTATCACTGGGTAACACCTATCGAATTCGAACTTAAACCTATCAAAAAAGCCAAAGGCAGGTATACTGTGCTACGTAGAGCAGAGAAAGGTTATGCATTTGTTGATAAAGACATACATTGGCCTGACAAAATTGTTGAAGGAGGATACGCTTGGGTGCGAGACAAAGAATAAGTGATCTAGATTTTGTGTATATCAGTTTCAGAGAGCCTAACAAGGAGCATAATTGGGCAGATCTCAAAAACAAGGTACCTTGGGCCAAACGTGTTGATGGTGTCGTTGGTTTTGACAACGCACACAAAGAGGCGGCCAAAAAGGCAGAGACTGATTTTTTTATCAGTGTGGACGGAGATAACATCATTGATGAAAAATTTTTATTGGAGACACTTGATTGGGATCTGACTAATAAAAGATCTGTGCATAGATGGCGGGCAAGGAACAACATCAATGGACTAGTGTATGGCAATGGCGGATTAGTAGGTTGGCACAAGGAAACTTGCCTAAACATGAAGACACACGAGAATGCAGATTCAGATGAAAACAAGATCGATTTTTGTTGGGGTGTGCCACATGAGAATTTACACAATTGTTATTCAACTACAGTGATAAACACAACACCACAACAGGCGTTCATAGCAGGTTATCGTGAAGGTGTCAAGATGAGCACAGAAAAAGGCAGGCCTATAAATGCAAAAAATTATGCAAAGTCCATATGGAGAAACAATTTAAGTATCCTTAGCACTTGGTGTACAATAGGTGCTGACGTCGAAAATGGAAAATTTGCGATGCTAGGCGCAAGAATGGGTTGTTTCTACACAGTGCTACAACCAGACAACGAATTTTTCAAGATACGTGATCTAGACGAAATGGAAAATTATTTCAATGAAGTCAACGCTGATAACATTGACGAAGAACTTAAATTATTTGGCAACAGCCTTAGACAACAGTTAGATATTCCAATAGCGGAATACAGCGAGGAGGACAGCAGTTTCTATAGATTTGTCATGCCAGCACACATTAACAGAGGAGTACAGGACCGTGAGTACCAGTGAATATAAAGCACAGGCGTTGATAGCCAAAGAAAAATTGGCAAAAGTGTCGCCAACCATGTGTCTTGCAAAATGGAATCAGGTCAGCCTTCACTTGCCGACGGGACTGACCAACAGTTGCTATCATCCGCCTCTACATAAAATTGACGCAGATGCCTTGAAGCAAAATCCTGCGGCCCTGCACAACACGGCAGAAAAACTGAATCAACGATCCAAGATGCTGAAAGGTGAACGTCCCGACGGATGTTCGTACTGCTGGAACATAGAGGACACCGGAGAGATGTCAGACAGGCACTATAGGTCCGGTGAGCCATGGGCCATGCAGGACTTTGAGG
>MDSZ01090666.1_pt1 | contig 25341 bp, 28 predicted proteins | sample 811201 | NCBI WGS metagenome assembly MDSZ01 (sample SAMN05326647, study PRJNA326480) | marine metagenome | isolation source: seawater | place: Indian Ocean: North | collected 2010
AAGAAAAAAGCAGCTCCAAAGAAGAAAAAGAAAAAAGCTGCTAGAAAGAAAAAAAGAAGATAGTAAATCTTTGATTTTTCACGAAAACTTTTTTTTAAAGTTTTCTTTTTCTTATCTTTTTAAGCAAAAAGAGAAAAACGGGGTTTACCCCGTTTTTTTATTGTTTTAAATTTAAAATCAAGTAGATCGAAGTAATGCTGCTTGTTCAGAATATAACTTTACACAGATCAGGTAAAAAAATTTTTGAAAATTTAAATTTGTCTTTAGCAACAGGAAAGATTGTTTTTTTAAGGGGTAAAAATGGCTCTGGCAAAACATCTTTTTTAAAAACAATTTTAAATATCTTAGAACCCTCTTCTGGATCTATTTATTGGAAGGGTAAAATTTTAAATAAGAACATTTATGATTATTATAAGAACGTTACTTATATTGCCGACAGCTCATGTACCATAAGACAATTAACTGTTAATGAAAATATTAGAATTTGGAAAAAATTTTTCCTATCCAAAGTAAGCTTCGAACAAATTGAGAATATTTTATCGATTTTAAATCTTAATAATTTTCTAAATAGAAAAGTTAATACTTTGTCTTTGGGTGAAATAAAAAAATTAGAATTACTCAGATTAATTATTGAAAATAAGAAAGTTTGGATTTTAGATGAGCCATTTAATAACTTAGATTTGGATTCAATTGATTTAATAGGACAAACTTTTATAGACCATTGTAAAAATGATGGATGTATAATTTTTAGTTCGCACCAAAGTCCTGAGATACCAATTTCTGAGGAAATAAAATTGTAAAAATGATAAATTTTATCAAAAAAATAATTTTTTTTTATTATCGGGAATACAAAATTAATTTGAGTGGCTTTCAAGATATTTTAACAAACATTACATTTTTTTTTATTTCAATCTTTGTTTTTATTTTCTCAATTGGTCCTGATAATCAAACATTATCAATATTAGGTGTTGGGATATTGTGGACGTTGTTATTACTTAGCTCAACCCTATCTCTTAGAAAATTTTATCAGAATGATTTTGATAATTCTAATCTGATTATCCTACATTTGAATGGACTTAGTTACGAGTTAATTGCAATTTTAAAAACTATTTCTCACTTTATTTTTGTGCAAATACCATTTTTAATTTCAATACCTATAGCTTCAATATTATTAGATATTCCATTTGAAAAAATATATAGCCTTTTAATTAGTTTTCTTATTGGTTCTTTAATATTATCATCTCTTGGCTCAATATCATCATCAATGAATTTATTGAATAATAGAAATTACTTATTAGGAAGTATTATTGTTATGATATTTAGCATACCTGTAATAATTTTTTCTGTTGGAATAATAAATACTGATGAAAACTTTGATTCTTTAATAAGAATACTATTTGGAATATTATTAATAGTTTTTGCAATCAACCCATGGGCGAGTGGAATTTGCATAAAACTAGCTATAGAAAATAACTAACTATGAGATTTTTTATTAACCAAAAACAATTTAACAAGGCAGCAGATATTGTATTTATTCCAATAGTTGTATTAAGTTTTTTATTTCTGTTAGTTGGGTTGATATTTGTGTTTTTCATTTCTCCAGATGATTATCAACAAGGATCTAGTGTTAAAATAATGTATGTACATGTTCCAAGTGCATGGCTAGCATTAATGACTTATTTTATTATGACTATTTATAGTATTATTGCTCTTGCCTTTAGAATGCCTTTTGGTTTTATATTTAATGCTGCAGTTGCACCTATAGGTGCTATTTTTACTTTAATTTGTATTATTAGTGGTTCATTATGGGGAAAACCAATGTGGGGTACTTGGTGGGTATGGGACGCACGACTAACCTCAGTGGCCGTACTTTTAATTGTTTATATAATTATTATTTTTATAAATCTTTCATTTGAGAGTAGGATAGTAAGAGAAAAGATAGCAGCAATATTCATACTTGTTGGATCAGTAAATTTACCTATTGTTAAATTTTCTGTAGATTGGTGGAATACATTGCATCAACCTGCAACTATAAGTAAATTATCAAAACCAAGTATCGATCCGTCTATGTTGACTCCATTAATAATCATGACAATTGCTTTTATTTTAATTGGCATATCTATTGCTATCTTGAGAATAAAGTCAGAAATATTGGCTAGAGATCAAAATCTTTAATCATTTGTGACTTTTGGTCCAATAGATTAGATATCATTATTGAATTAATTATATATTAAAAGAATATGTATTTTTGGTATATTTTTTCAGCCTACTTTGTGGCCTTTATTCTAATTATTATTCTGTTCTTACAAAGTTATATTAAATACAAAAAATATAAAAAATAATGAGCTTACGTTATCAAAGACTGTTGATTATTTTGATTTCTTTAATTTTAATATTGAGTGCCGTTTTGCTTATTCTAAATGGTGCAAAAGAAAATATATCTTATTTTTATACTCCATCAGAGATAAATTCATCAAATATAAATATCAATAAAAAAATTAGAATTGGTGGCTTTGTTGAAAATGATAGTTTCATTAAAAAAACTTCAAGTTCTTTTGAATTTAAAATTACAGATGATAAGAATTCAATTTTGGTAAAATATGATGGAATACTGCCTGACTTATTCAGGGAAGGACAAGGAGCGGTTATTGAAGGTTTTTTTAAAAATAATAAATTATTTATTGCAAAAAGTGTTTTTGCAAAACACGATGAAAACTATATGCCATCCTCAATAAAGTCAGATTTAAAAAATTCAGGATATTGGAATAAAAATTATTAATGAGCTCTCTAGTTGGTTTTATATGTCTGTCAATTTCAGTAATCTTAAGCATACTTTTAGTAATTTCAAAAATTTTTATAAACTTAAATAATACTAAATTCATCATTTTACTTCGTGTTTCTGCATTATTAACTTTAATTTCTTTTTTTTCATTAATGTATGCATATATTATTTCTGATTTTTCAAATTTTAATGTTTTTCAAAATTCTCATTCAGATAAACCTCTAATTTATAAAATTTCTGGAACATGGGGAAATCATGAGGGTTCAATGCTTCTGTGGTTATCAATGCTATCTGTTTGCGGTTTTTTATTTTCTTTAACAAAAAATATTGATTTAAAATTTAAACAAATTACCCTTATAATTCAGTCGTTATTACATGTATTGTTTGGATTATTTATTGTTTTTACTTCAAACCCTTTTTTAGTTAATTCGGTTATAGTTAATGAGGGATTAGGCTTAAATCCAATTTTACAGGACCCAGGTTTGGCAATTCATCCACCAGTACTTTATGCGGGATATGTGGGTTACTCTATTGTATTTAGCTTAGCTATAGCGGCTCTAATAAGAGAAAATAATGATTGGATTAATTTAATTAAAAAATGGTCTCTCCTTAGTTGGACATTTTTGACAGGTGGCATAGCCTTGGGTTCTTATTGGGCATATTACGAATTAGGTTGGGGTGGTTGGTGGTTTTGGGATCCAGTAGAAAATATTTCATTAATGCCGTGGATTGCAGGTTTAGCATTGGTTCATTCACTTCTAATGGCTAAAGGAGAACAAATTCTTAAAAGATGGATAATTTTTTTATCAATTTTGTGCTTTTCTTTAAGTGTATTTGGAACTTTTTTAGTCAGATCTGGTATCTTAACTAGTGTTCACTCTTTTGCTGCAGACTCTTCAAGAGGTCTGTTTATTTTATTAATATTCTTTTTAACTTCAGGTTTTGGTTTTTTAGTTTTTTTATTAAGAGCACCAGAAACAAAAAAACCAATAAATTTATTATTTATAAATAAAGTATCAGCTCTTGTAATAAATAATATTTTGATGATTATAGCAACAATGACAATTTTACTTGGAACTATTTACCCAATTATTGTTGAAGTTTTAACAAATAATAGAATTTCAGTAGGTGGGCCATACTTTAATTCTACTGTTATACCAATTATGATACCTGGTTTTTTATTAATGAGTGTGGCGCCAATATTATCTTGGCAAACAAACAAAGTGAGAAATGCTAAACTATATGTAATTGGATTTATAACAATAAGTATTATTATATTAATTCAATCCTATCTTACAACTTTTAATTCTTGGGGTGTTATAGGTTTAATTTTAGGTTCTTGGATTATAGTTGCCTCAATTATTTCAATAATGACATTATATAAATTTAATTTTGGATTCAGACTTATGCAAAAAATAAATCCTTACATTGCACACATAGGTGTTGGTGTAGCAATAATAGGAATTACATGTTCCAGTATTTTTAAAAACGAATATGATTATAACTTAAATAAAGGAGATGAATTTTATGTAAACGATCTTAAGATTAAATTGGAAAATATTGAAACTACTAATCAAATTAACTTTCAGGCACTTCGAGCAAATTTTTTAATTAAAAAAAATGATGATTATATAACAAATATAAAGGCGGGAAAAAATTACTACCCTACATCTAAAATGATTACTTCAGAGGCTGGAATTTTGCATCAATGGTTTAGAGATGTATATTTTATAGTTGGTGACCAAAAGAATAATACTTGGTTCGTGAAGGTATATGTTAATCCATTTGTTAGCTTTATATGGATTGGTGTTTTTATTATGATTTACTCAGGTTTTGTAGGTGTAACGAAAAGATGAATAGATTTATAATATTGACTCCATTAATTACTCTTTTCATTATCTGTATATTTGTTTTAACTTATCTTCTTGGTGATAAAAATCCCAAAAAACCTCCAAGCGCTCTAATAAACAAAGATATTCCCTTATTTGCTAGCAAATCACTGTATGATTTAGACACTATTTTAAAAACTGAAGATTTAAAAAATAAAAAAGTTTTAGTAAATTTTTTTGCCTCATGGTGTTTGCCATGTAAAGTTGAACATCCTCTTTTTTTTGAAATAGCAAAAAATAGTCCTGATTTATTTATTGTTGGATTTAATCACAAAGATGATGAGAAAGATGCAAAAAAATATCTTTCAGAAGATGGAGATCCATATAATTTTGTAGGAATAGATTCAGATGGACTTATTGCATTAGAATTTGGTGTTTTTGGTCTTCCTGAAACATTTTTAATTAATGAAAATGGAAAGATAATTTATAAATATATGGGACCACTTTCAAAAGAAATTATAGAAGATGAAATTGTACCGCTATTATAAATTATATTTACTTAATTTAATTTTAATTTTATGCCCTTTCGAAGTTTTGGGTAACGAAGTTATAGATGAGAGAGTTAAAAAACTTACTTTAGAGCTTCGTTGCATGACTTGTCAAAATCAAAGCATCTACGACTCAGAAGCTGAATTTTCCAATGATATAAAAAAAATTGTTAGAAGAAAAATAATAGAAGGCAAATCTGAGAAAGAAATTAAGCAATTTCTGGCCGAGAGATATGGGGAATATATACTTTTTAAACCTTTGTTTAATTCTAAAAACCTGTTTCTCTGGGCTTTTCCATTCATATTATTAGCTTTTGGCCTATATATTTTGTCTTTTAAAATGAGAAAAAAATAAACAAAAGTCACAATTTATTTTGTTTTTTTTTATTTAGCTTATATGGTCAATTCATAATTTGAAATTACTTCTTTAAGGGGGAAATGTGAAAAAAATTTTATTAATTATTTTATCTCTTAGTGCTTTAGGATTTGCATCAATTGCTAATTCTCAAACAATAAGAATTGGTACAGAGGGCGCTTATCCACCATGGAATAATATTAATTCTGCTGGTGATCTAGAAGGTGCTGAAATAGATTTTGGTAATGAAGCTTGTGAAAGAATGGGAGTTACATGTGAATGGGTAACTCAAGATTGGGATGGTATTATACCTGCTCTATTACAAGGCAAATATGATATCATTATAGCAGGAATGTCTATAACTGAAGAGAGAAAAGAAAAGGTTAACTTTACAAATGGTTACATGACAGATGGTGCACGATTTGCAGTCTTGAAAGGTAGTGGTCTTGCAGATTTAAATATTGCTGGAATGGCAAAAGTAAATTTAAATAATGCAGGAGGAAAAGAACAAGCAGCTATTGGACAATTGATTGCTGCCATGGATGGAAAAACCGTTTGTGTTCAATCTTCTACAATTCATCAGAACTTCCTAGAAAAGCATATGTCTGGTGCTGTTGATATCAAATTATATCAAGCTGTTGATGATCATAATCTTGATTTAGCTGCAGGTAGATGTGATGCTATATTAGCAGATGTTGGTTCTATCATTGACTTTATGGAGTCAGATGGTGGAGTTGATGTTGCATTTACTGGGCCTACTTTTTCAGGTGGTGTTTTCGGAGATGGTGTTGGTGGTGCTGTTCGTAAAGAAGATGCAGATATTTTAGAAATGTGGAATGCAGCAATTTCAGAAATGTCAAAAGATGGTACTACTGCTGAAATAACTAAAAGATGGTTTGGTAGAGACATCTCAATGTAAAATCATATTATTAATTTAAATGAAGCGGTTTTTCATAAACCGCTTTTTTTATGTTTTGCATTAATTTATAAATTATAATACCTAATATTAAAAATATAAATATATGACTTCAATCTTAGCATTAATCATTCAAATTATAAATTTATTCCAGTTTGTTCTTGTTATTTATATAATTTGTACTTGGTTAATAAATTTTAACGTTATAAATACTGGCAACCGTTTTGTTTATACTGTTATGGAAGCAATGTATCGTCTGTGTGAGCCTAGCTTAAATCTTGTAAGAAGGTATTTACCAGTTTTTGGAAGTATAGATTTATCTCCATTAGTAGTTTATCTGTTTCTTTGGTTTGTTAAAAGTTTGCTAATTGAATATTGGCCGAGATAGAAATGACTAAAATTATTGATGGTAAAAAAATTGCACAGAATCTAAGAGATAATCTTAAAGAAGAAATATCAAGTTTAAAAAAAAAATATAATAAAGTTCCTGGACTTGCAGTTGTTCAAGTTGGTAATGTCGCAGCTAGTAGTGTTTATGTAAAAGCTAAAACTAAGAGTGCAAAAGAAGTTGGGATAAAAGTAATTGACCATCATTTAGATAAAACTGTGAGCGAGGAAGAACTAATTAATCTGATTAGAAAATTAAATATACAAGAAAATGTTAATGGAATATTGGTTCAACTACCATTACCAAAACATATTAATGAACAAGTTATTCTTGATACAATAACACCAGATAAGGACGCTGATGGATTTCATCCATTAAATGTTGGTAAACTATCAATTAGTGAAACAAATGATGAAAGTCTTCTCATTCCATGTACTCCTTTTGGGTGTCTGATTATGTTAAAAAGTTTAGGCATTGATCTAAAAGGTAAAAACGCAGTGGTTGTTGGAAGATCAAATATAGTTGGTAAACCAATGGCACAATTATTAATTAAAGAGTCATGTACTGTAACAATTGCACATTCGAAAACAAAAAATTTACCATTTGTTTGTAGTAATGCAGATATATTAGTAGCAGCCGTTGGAAGACCCGAAATGATTAAAGGTGATTGGATAAAGAGAGATGCAATAGTGATAGATGTTGGAATTAATAGAATTGAGATAGAAAATAACATTGAAAAGAAAACAAAATTAGTAGGTGATGTATTTTTTGAAGATGCAGAAATTAAAGCTTCTGCAATTACTCCAGTCCCTGGAGGAGTAGGGCCTATGACAATTGCCTGTCTATTAAGAAATACAACTATAGCTTTTAAAAATAAAACAGATAGCTAGATCAATAAAAATAATATTACAAATTTTTAAAAATATTAATCCATTTATCACAAATTTTTTGTATGGAGTAGTTGTCATTAACATAATTTTGGCCATCTAGGGTAATTTGTTTTGCTTTACTATTATTATTTAAGATCCAATTTAAGCCTTTTGATATATCACCAAAATATGTAAACTTTTCAAATTCTGAAAACTGTTCAACATTAGAAAGTATAGTAAATCTTCCAAGATTTAGAGATTCAATTATTCTATTAGATGATTTTATTAGTCGTTTTTTATCTTTAGGGTATGGCAAAACAACAACATCACTATTTACAATATCTAAATTGCTAGTTTTGTTCCAAAATATAAGTTTTACGTTAATGTTTTTAAAGTTGTTTTGCATAAGAAAATTTTCTATAGATTCAAAGGAGTTAGAAATAAAAGATAACTTAATTTTTATATTCATTTTTTCGATATTTAATAATTCTTCTATAATTGTTGAATGATTTGTGTGCATTCCAAACCAACAAGCTTTAATTGGTTCATCAATCTTTTCAAAAATTTTATTTTTTTTAAATCTTAGAGGATCTGGAATAACTGAACAATTTATATTTGTATTCGTAAATATTTCATTGGCAGCAAATTTTGTTTTTGCAATAACAACATCAGAATTTTCTGCAATTGGTAAATTAAGTTTTGTTCTATTAATATTTTCAAAACTCCAGTCATCAAAAATTGATATTATTTTAATTTTTTTTCTTTTTGCTATTTTTGTAAGTTCAGATACTTTAGTGCTAAATACCTTAGAAATTATTATGATTTTAGGTTTGAAATGATCAATTAGTTTCTCAGGATTATGATTGTCTAAAAATACAATTTTTTTAATTCCCATATATTCTGCTGGCATTAAACCACTAACGTAGTAACTTGGTATTGACTCTGGATCAGGATGATTAAAAACCCAAATTGTATTTTTTATCATTAATTCAAACATAGCAAAATTTTTAATAATATATTTTATCTAATTTTAAACTTTTTTAACTTTTTCGTAATAGTGTATTTAAGAAAAATATTTTTCAATACTTTTTTGAAATTTCTCAACAGTAATTGTTTTTCTTGCTATTTCACAATGTTTACAAATTTCTCTATATAAGCCACAAGGTGATTCAGGATGCTCAAAATATAAATTTGTGTGAAAATTGTATCCTATAACATTAGGTGTTATCCAACCTCCATAATAAACTACTGCTTTTTTATTTAATGCACCTGCAACATGACTGAACCCACCTTCAGGACCAACATATAAATCACAATGTTTCATTATTGAACAAGCTGTTCTAAAATCAGTAATTGCAGGAGTATAGGTTCCTTGAATTTTTAAAGAAAATTCATGAGCTGAATTAATAAATAAGTATTTTGTTTTTAAGTTATTAACTAAATCTTCCCAGTTATTTAACCCCCAACTTTTATTTAAATGTTTTATTGAAAAGTTTTTATGTTTGATTTTTGTAGAGTTTGTCTCCAAAAATATTATTCCCTGAATATCTTTATTAGGGTTTAAATTTTTCCAATATTCGATAGCTTTGGACGTAATGTTTTTTGCTTTTTTTATTTCATCATTCGTAAAATATAATTCTCCAGGAACTGCTCTGTAGTTGTAATTCCAGACATATTTTTTATTAGTGCTATTATTATAATCAATGTATGGTCTATTTAGTTGGTGATAATCTATTAAATGTATTTTTTTATTTTTATCTAATTTTTCACAATTAGAGATGTTGGGATTATTGTCATAAATTATCGAATGTGTGGCGTTATTTTTTTTTACATTTCCAATAACTATTTGTCTGTCTGGGTATTTATTTTTTTCTTTAGCAGCAAACGCTGTTATTAAAAGATCGTCACCATAACCCATTACTTATTTGTAAATTTTTTTAATCTAAGTGAGTTAATTTTTATAAAACCCTCTGCATCTTTTTGATCATAATCTCCTTTTTCATCAAATGAAACCAAAGAGTTATCATAAAGACTGTTTGGTGATTGTCTGCCTATGACAATAGTATTTCCTTTAAATATTTTAAGCTTTACATCTCCATCAACTTTTTTTTGAGTTTGATCAATCATTTTTTGTAGAGCTAATCTTTCTGAGGAGAACCAATAACCATTATAGATTAATTCAGAATACTTGGGCATTAATTCGTCTTTTAAGTGAGACTCACCCTTATCCAAGGTAATGCTCTCAATAGCTCTATGGGCAAAATATAAGATTGTTCCCCCTGGAGTTTCATAAACCCCTCTAGATTTCATACCAACAAACCTATTTTCAACAATATCAACTCTCCCCACCCCATGTTTACAAGCGATTTCATTTAATTTTTTTAAAATTAAATGAGGTTTTGAAGCTTTATCATCTATTGAAACAGCGTCGCCATTTTTAAATGTTATTTTAACTATTTGAGGTTGGTCAGGTGTATCTTCTAAATTATTTGTTCTTGAAAATATATATTCAGGAGGTTCTACCCAAGGATCTTCAAGAATTTTTCCTTCTGAAGATGTATGTAGTATATTTGCATCAGTGCTAAAAGGTGGTTCTCCAATTTTATCTTTTGAAATAGGAATTTGATATTTATATGCAAAATCAATAAGATCTTTTCGAGAACTAAATTCCCAATCTCTCCATGGAGCTATAATTTGAATATTAGGATTATTAGAATAATAACCTAATTCAAATCTGACTTGATCATTACCTTTGCCTGTAGCGCCATGCGCTACAGCATCTGCACCCACATCTCTGGCAATTTCAATTTGTTTTTTTGCAATTAATGGACGTGCAATAGCGGTACCTAAAAGATAATTTCCCTCGTAAAGAGCATTAGCTCTAAACATTGGAAAGACATATTCAGAAACAAACTCTTCTTGAAGATCCCTAATAAATATTTCAGAAACTCCTAATTTTGTAGCTTTATCTTTAACTGGATCAAGTTCTTCACCCTGACCAATATCAGCTGTAAAAGTAACAACTGGACATTTGTATTTAATTTGTAACCACTTCAAAATTACACTAGTATCTAATCCCCCTGAGTAGGCTAAGACAATTTTGTTAGGCATTTAACAATCTTCTGTAAGTTTGTTAAAAGATGCTGTGAAACCTTTGAGAGTATAAACATCATTTGTAATTGTTCCTCTTGAAGACTCACCAGTTACAACCATTTCTAAACCCATTTTCATAGCAAATATGACTTTATTATCCTCTTCAGTCCAAGCTACATTTGGTAGATCTTTAGTTGTATAAAAAAAATATGAACCCGTATCAATGTTTACCTTAATATCAGAACCAATTTTATAATCGTATCCTGCTTCAATTTGAACAATAGTTTCGGGTGAACCAATATTTTTATAGACTAAAATGTAGAATTCCCCTCTCTTTTTTTCTGGTGATAAGTCAGATTCAACAGCTAAGCTACCGATGTAACAATACTCATCTGTTTTTACAAAACTCCACTGACCTTTCTCAAGAGAAAATGCTTCAAAAGGTAAAATAATAAAAACCAGGAAAAAAAATTTTAAAAATATTTTCATGTATTTTCCTTTTAGTATATCTTACACAATTAGTTAAGTGTGTTTAGGATTAGTTTAAAAAATTAAAATATGGAAAAAGCAGAACTTGCAGATTTGATGGGTAAAATTGCTAATAATCGCGACCAATTAGCATTTTCTAAACTATTTGATTTTCTTGCCCCAAAAATTAACGCCTTTTATCTTCAAAATGGTCTAATTAAGGATAATGCAGAAGAGTTAACTCAAGAAGTTATGAGCACAATATGGATAAAATCCCATCAATATGATGTTTCAAAATCAGCTGTTTCTACATGGGTATACACTATAGCAAGAAACAAAAAGGTTGATTTTCTAAGGAAAAATTCAAAAAATAATTTTAAAGAAGAAGATTTAAGAGAAATTTTATATGAAGAAAACCCGGATGATATAATTAGTAAAAATGAAATAAGTGATCAAGTAGATAAATTAAATCATGAATTGAATAAAGATCAAAGAAAGATCATAAAAATGAGCTTTTTTGAGAATAAAAGTCATAAAATTATAGCCAGAGAGCTTGAAATTCCTCTCGGCACAGTTAAATCTAGAATAAGGAACATTTTAATAAAATTACAGAATTCTATATGAACGGAACATTAGTAAAGAACCAATTAATACTTGATTTTGCCTCAGGAACCCTAACTCCCTCTAAATCAATATTTACATCAACATATCTCTTTTTAAATGCTAAGGCATCGCGTTTGAATATGGTTGTTGAGGATATGCTTGGAAATAATTTATTAGATAACAAAGATGTGCCTGTATCTAGTTTTGATTTTAAAGACTGTATTTCTAATGAAATAAAAGAGCCTAAACAAAATAATGATAACTTAAGCCCAATATCTAAAATTGTAGGTCCATTAAGCAATATTAATTGGAAACAAATTTATAAGGGTTTTAGTGAGTTTTCATTAGATCTAGATGATAATGATGAACTTAAGCTAATTAAAATGGATCCCGGAGCATCAGTGCCCCTTCACTCTCATAATGGTAAAGAATATATTCTTGTTCTGAGTGGGAGTTTTAAGGATGAATACGGAACATATTCAAAAGGTGACATGCAAATTAACGATCAGGAAATAAAACATACTCCAATTGCATCTGAAAGAGATGGTTGTATTTGCTTAACTATATCTGAGAAAGATGTAGTGTTCTTTGGACGTCTCGGATCTTTTCTTAATTTATTTACTTTCATAAAATCTTTTTTTAAGTAATTTTAGCTAACTTGTTTTATAACAAACAAGTGAAAAAATTTTTAACTAAATATAAGAGATCAAATACTGACGAAAGCATACATAATATTAAAATTTTAGTAACCAATATTGATGGTAAAAATTTGCTAAGTTCAGGAAATAATAATGATATTATTTATCCAAGATCATCAATTAAAATTTTTCAAGCTATTCCATTTATACAAACTAATCCATCAAAACATTATAATCTTAATTCCAAGATCCTGGCCTTAGCCTGTTCATCACATCGAGGAGAAAATTACCACATCAAAGAATTACAAAATTGGATAAAAAAAATAAGAATTAGTAGAAAAAAATTAAAATGTGGGATTCATAAACCTTTGAATATAAGGGCAACAGAAAATCTTTTGCGCTCAAATAAGAAACCTAATCAGCTGCATAATAATTGTGCAGGCAAACATTTAGCAATGATCACAAGTTGCTTAATTAATAAATATAAAGTTGATAATTATTTAGATTTTAATCATAAACATCAAATTGCGATTAGAAAAATTTTTGAAAATTTTAGTAATAAAAAAATAAAAAATAAAAACTTTGGTATAGATGGATGTAGTGCTCCTCAGTATTCTTTTAAAATGATAGATCTTGCAAAAATGTTAACAAATTTGATAAAAAGTTATAATAATAAATTTGATTATAGTTCTGAGGTTAGAATTTTAATTAATTCTATAATTAAAAATCCAAAATATATTGGGGGTACAGATAGTTTGGACAGTAGAATAATGTCAATCTGTAATAATAAGATTTTTTGCAAGGGAGGTGCAGAAGGTGTTTTTCTTTTTGCTAATTTAAAGAAAGAAATAGTTGGGGTTATTAAAGTTGTCGATGGAAATGAAAGACCAATTCCATATGTAATTTATAATATATTTAAAAAATATAAGATTATGAATAAAGTTGAATTAGGAAAATTTAGAAAATTTTATAATTTTCAAATCACCAATCATGCAAAAATTATTATTGGTTCTATAGAAACTATATTATAATTAATCCTGACAAAATTATAATTATTAATGAAAGAGGAAGTCTCAAATAATAAAAAAAATTAATATTAAAGTTTTTAGAGTACAGCAAAATATAGTCTATTGTTAATTGAATGAATAATAATAATATTAAAGCCAAAACAATGTTATGAGAGTTATAATCATATAAATTTAAAATGATTATAATTACTGAGATTATACTTGGTAAAAATCCATATAATATAACAAAATTATTAATATTGGTTTGAAAATTCCAATTAGCAGAACCAATAAATACAAAAATTAACAGGATGTAATATATTAAGAAATCAGTGAGTATTTCTTCTTTTATTTGCAAAAAAAAATATTTATCAATTAATATAAAAAAAAATGGAATTAACCCTAAATAAGATAACAAATATTGAAGGTTCAGTCTTGAGGCCATTATTGTATGTTAAGTATTAAGATAATTAATTCTATAGAAAAGTTATTGAATAATAAGAAAATTGTAAATAGTAAATTATTATCAAATTCCTTTGGAATAAATTGTGTTAAATTAACCACATCTGATGAACAAAATTATATAGTAAAATATTATACAAGATTTAATCAAGAATTTAATTCAATAAAATCAGAAACAAAAAACTTATTATTTTTAAATAAATTAAATCTTATGTTCTTTCCAAAAGTGTATACCAATGAAGAAGAGTATTTAATAATTTCTTTTTTAAATAATAATGGAATACAACCGAAAGAAACAAGACAAGATTTATTAAATTCAATTATAGAAATGCATTCTCAAAATAATAAACTATATGGATTTAATTTTGATACACAAATTGGTGGATTAAAACAAATCAATAAAAAAAATGATAATTGGGTTAAATTTTATGGAGATTATAGATTAGGATATATTTATGAGCTCATTAATAAAAACAATCCTATGGAACCATCAATTAACCATAAAATAGAATTTCTAATTAAAAATCTAGAAAATTTTATTCCAAAAAAACCTTTAGCATCTCTTTTACATGGAGATTTATGGGAAGGAAATATACTTTTTAATAATGAAAAATTTATAGGTTTTATTGATCCTGGCTCTTTTTATGGTCACAACGAATTAGAAATTGCATATCTAAGATGGTTTAATCCTACTTTTATTGATAAAAATTTTTTAGATAAATATAATGATATAATAAAAGTTAATGAAGAATATTTAAGTTATGAACCAATCTATCAACTTTATTACTCTTTACTTAATGTATATTTGTGGGACAGATCATACATAAGAGACGTTAAAAGATTGTTAATTAAAATTAAAATTTGATTTTTTTAAACACAGGGATTTGGGTCTGATAAATGAATGTTTTCTATTTCATTTAAAATTTCTTCAGATAGAGTTATATCAATACTGTCTATATTTTCCTTGAGTTGTTCCATACTTGTAGCTCCAATAATGTTACTAGTAACAAAAGGCCTATCATTTACAAAAGAATTTGCAAAAGATGCTGGTGGTATCCCATATTTTCTTGCTAATTTGAAATATGACTCTATCGCTACTTCACCTCTTTTCGTATAATGACGATTAAAACGTCTTGGCCAAAGAGTATATCTTGCATTTTTTGGTTTTTTATTTCCAATATATTTTCCAGTCAACCTTCCACCAGCAAGAGGTGAGTATGCAAGCAAACCACATTTTTCTCTTATTGATACTTCTGAATTTGCTATGTCAAAAACTCTATTTACTAAACTGTACACATTTTGAATTGACATCATTCTTGGAAGATTTTTTTCTTTTGAAAGTTCTAAAAACTTCATGACCCCCCATGGTGTTTCATTTGATAAACCAACATATCTTATTTTTCCAGCCTTAACCAAAAGATTAAGGTTTTCTAAAATTTCCTCAAAGTCATTCCAATCTTTATCATTGGGATCAAAACTAAAATCTAAAACTCCAAACTTAGGCACTTTTCTTTCTGGCCAATGAAGTTGGTATAGATCAATATAATCAGTTTTTAATCTTTTGAGACTGGCCTCAACAGCAAGATTCATATTTTTTCTATCAAATCCTAATTTATTTGAACCTTCTCTGATCCACTCTAGATCATCCTCGGATTTAGATACAATTTTTGAAGCTAAGATAACTTTGTCTCTATTTTTTCTTTCTCTAAACCAATTGCCAATTATTTCTTCTGTTTTACCATAAGTTTCTTTTCTTGGCATTACTGCATAAAGTTCAGCAGTATCAAAAAAATTTATACCCCTGTCTAATGCATAGTCCATTTGTTCAAATCCTTCAGACTGAGAGTTTTGCTCACCAAAAGTCATTGTTCCTAAACAAATTGCACTCACATCAATGTTGGTATTACCTAATTTTCTATACTTCATATTATTTTTTTGAAATGCCTTGAAATTAACTAATTTATAGCGATATTAGTAATTATTAAAAGGAGAATTTATGGCTTTAGACTTTAATCAAAGATCATTTACTAGATCAGTAGATCAGGCAGCAATTGATGAGGGCTTGAGAGCCTATATGCTTAAGGTCTACAATTACATGACAATAGGCTTATTATTAACGGGTTTTATAGCTTATTTTTTTGGTAAAGCCTCAATTGTTACTAACGATGCAGGACAAATAATCGGTGTAACTCAATTAGGCGCCTTACTTTTTGGATCACCACTAAAATGGATAGTTATGTTAGCACCACTAGGATTCGTGTTTTATTTAAGTGCTAGAATAAATAAAATGTCAGTTTCAACAGCACAAATTACTTTTTGGCTGTTTGCTAGTATTATGGGTCTTTCATTGGCTTCGGTATTTATTGAATTTACTCAGACTTCAATAGCTAGAGTTTTTTTTATTACAGCTGGAACATTTGGAGCTATGAGCTTATATGGATATACAACCAAAAAAGATCTAACTAAATTGGGTGGTTTTTTATTCATGGGTTTAATAGGTATTATAATAGCAAGCGTGGTGAATATTTTCGTTGGTTCTTCTGCAATGCAATTTGCTATTTCAGTAATAGGTGTTTTGGTTTTTGTTGGACTTACTGCATATGACACTCAAAATATTAAAAATATGTATTACGGAGGTGACAGTGAAGAGATTGGTTCTAAGAAAGCACTAATGGGTGCACTTAAATTATATCTAGACTTCATAAATCTATTTATTTTGCTATTACAATTATTTGGACAAAGAAGATAATTTAATCAATTTATATTTACTAAACCCAGTCTTTCTTTAGACTGGGTTTTTTATTTTATAGAATGAATTATAATCAACAAATAAACAATTTACTTCAACAGTTCGGGTCTGGTAATAAAGAGAGTGCGTATAAAAAGTTATTGAAAATCTTGAATAAAAGAAAAGATGATTTTCTTCTTAGATACAACATTGCAGTAATAGAACAAGAACTAAATTTAAATGAGAGAGCTAGATCAAATTATAAATTAATTATCAGTAATCAAGAGAATATAAAGGCAATGGTAAATTTATATAACTTGGATATTAAGGAAGAAAAATATGAGCATGCTCTAATCTTAATTGAAAAAATATTGGAAATAAACAATAATTTAGATTTTGTAAATAAAGATAGAGCTTTTGTTTTTTTGAAATTAAATAAAATTAAACAATCAAAAAATTTATGTAATACTTTGTTATCTAAAGATGAAGAAGACAAAGATGTGCTTAATATATTGGGTTTATGCTATTCAGCAGAAGATAATTTCAATATGGCATCAAAAGTTTTTAACAGGATTTTAAGTTATGATAACAATAATATTGCTGCGTTGAATTCACTTGGTAGACTTCATCATGAAAAAAGAAACTCAAAAGAAGCGGAGAGGTATTTTTTAAAAGCATTAAATTTAGATTCATCATCATACCAAGTCTTAAATAATATTGCAGGTTTTTATAGAGAAGAAGGTCAATACAAAAAAAGTATTAATTATTACCTAAAAGCGCTTAATTTAAACCCTAATAATTCTTATATACTTAACAATTTATCAAAATCTTATTTTGATATTAATGATTTCAATCTAGCTGAAAGTTATGCATTAAAAGCATTGAATTATAATAAAGAAGATGGGAACATAAAAAAAATTCTTTCATTTATCTATTTAAGAAATCAAGATTATAAAAAAGGATGGTTTTATTTTGAAGGTAGATTAAAAAATTCTGAATTTGTTAAAAAAAATGAGTCTATTATCAAACTGGAGAACAAACTATTTGAAAAACAAAATATCAACATAAAGAAAAAAATTCTAATTCTCAGGGAGCAAGGAGTAGGGGATGAAATACTATATGGAACGATGTATAGAGATGCTCTTGAGAATTTGCCAAACATAAAAATAGAATGCGATAAAAGATTGCTAAATTTATTTAAAAACTCCTTTAAAAAATATTCCCATAAATTTTTACCTCTTGGGGAAATATCAGAAGATAATGATAAGTTATTAGAGTTTGAAAATGTTTTATATGCAGGAAGCTTAGGAAAGTTTTATAGAAAAAATAAAAAAGATTTTATAAGCAAGCCTTATTTAATAGCTGACGAAGATAAAATAGAAAAAAATAAAATGTTTATTAATCAATTTGGGAAAAAAATAAATATTGGTTTTTCATGGAAAAGTTTTAAAAATAGATATTCTGGTGAAAAATCATTATCACTTAATGATTTCAATCATATCTTTAATAATAAAGACTGTAATTTTTTTAACCTTCAATATGGTGATGTAAAAAATGAATTATCAGAATATATAAATAAAACTGGTGTAAAATTAATTACTCATGATGAACTAGATTTATTCAATGACTTTGACAACTTAGCAGCATTATTGAAAAATCTTGATTTATTTATAACTGTTAGTAATAGTACAGCTCACCTTGCAGGTGCTTTAGGCGTGAAAACAATTTTAATAAAGCCAAAAAATCATGCTTTGTTTCATTACTGGAATCAAAAAAATGAAAAAACACCTTGGTATAGTTCTGTAAAACTTATAGATAAAAATTCCATACAAGATAAAAATTTAATTCAAAAAAATATTAATTATTAAACTTATTGTTTAGATATTCATCTCTTTCGTTAATCCAATCTTCAGCAAACTCAACATCTTGCCATTCAGAGAACCATGGTCCACCTCTGGTATAATGCACAGCAAATGGTCTATCTTTATTATGATTTGATGTCCATCCTTCTAACCAATTCCATCTTTCATCTAATGAACCAATTTCTTCATCCTTACACCATTTAAATTGATGAAGAAAGGCGCCAGTTTCACTGTTAACTTTTTCAACAGTAAGGTTTTTAGTGCTGGGATGTGAACAGTTAAAAACTATTAAACTAGACCAGTTTTTTCTTGGATAAATACTTTGTTTTTGACCATCCATTTTATGTTTTTCTTTTGGTGTATAATCATGTTTAACACAATAAACAGCTTTAGAATTATCTAAATTTTTAATTAAATTATTTACATCATCCAAAAAAATAAAGTCACAGTCACAGAAAACTGCCCAACCACAATAGTTCATTAATTTAGGAACTAAAAATCTCGAGTAAGTGAATTGTGTTGATGCCAGTGGATCAATTGTTCTTGTATATAAATTTCTTGATATGAGCTCATCTAATTTTAATGATATTACTTTTACATCTGCTGATGATCTTTTTAGTAAGGAATATTTACATACTCTGTATGCAATATCCTCTTTTGCATCATAGCCAATAAAAAAATTTATACCCATATTAATTATTTGTTTTATTTATCATCATTGGATTAGATAAAACAAGTGAATTAAAGTATCCTGACCTTGATAAACTAGACCACTCATCTTGTGATTGATTAGTTATTTTGCAAATCCATGTATTCTCAGCTAAAGAATTTTCAGACCTCATTATCCATGAATCACTTTTTTGTTTATCATTATTTTCTCCCAACTCTATATCAGCCATGAATAAGCAAATTTCCCTTGTTGGATTTGATCCTATTAAACCTGTTATATTTTTTCTTGCTACATTCCACTCTTGATTTTTTATTGAAAAAAATATGAGTAATTTTTTTGATTCCTCATAATCACTGTTGTGTTTAATAACTTGATTTATATAATTAAGATTTTCTAGCTTATTTGAAATTATTATTTGAGTTATGATTGCTCTCAACAATGGATTTGGATTTGTTGACCAATATTTAATTATCATTTTCTTTAATAAAGATATATTTTTTGATTTTGAAATTAATTCTAAATATAATTTAATAAAAGGTGGAAATTTTTTTTTCAAATCAAGTGCTTTTGAAATATTCTTAGTTGCTTCTTTATTATTACTATCTGATAATATTTTTGCAATTTCATAATAACCAATAGACTTGTTTTCATTAACTATTTCTTTATCTATTATTTTTTTAGAATATGCTTTATCTGATAATAAAATTAGTTGGTTCCAGTTTTTAGTTTTAGCAGCGATATATGTTAAGGTTTCATATAATTTTTCAATAGAAGGATTTAAGGCAAATAGCTTTTCTCCATATAAAAATGCATGGTGGTAATCTTGGTTTTTTAAATTAACCTCCATAAGGCCCCTTAGACCTAAAGCTTCTGTTTTTTTTGATTTAATCATTGTTTCATAAACTTCTGATAATTCAGGATATTTTCTTTCTATTTTGTAAACTTCAGATTTTAAGAGAAGAGATAAAGAAGGTTCATCTTTCAAATAAGAATTCATCTTTTTATGTGATTTTATTGCATTACGATTATCTTTATTTGCTATAGCAATCATAGCTTCGACAAAATGAAAATATCCTTTTTCCAACTTTTTATATTTATTATTTAAAAAATATTGGCTTAGTTTGATACGAGATTTGAAAAATAAATAAAATGAAACATATAGTATCAATAAACAAAATAAAGCAAGACCTGCAAAAAAATTTGATGAGAAAGAATATTTTAAATTACCTATATCCAAGGATATAGAAAATGGGTTTGTGAAAATTAGAGAAAGAATAGTTAATAAAAGTATTAATTGAATAAAAAAAATTATTAATTTGTACATTAGCTCAAGCTTAAAAGTTCACTTTTAAAATTTAAATATTTATTAATTTCAGCTGATGATAATTTAAAAATAATCTGATAGTCTTTTATAGATTTTAATTGGTTAAATGCATTTTGAAAATTTTTATTTTCTATATCAGATTTTATTTCTTTTATTTTTAATATCAGATCATCATTTATTGTATTTTCAGATGATGGGGAAACTTTTAAATAAGGCATGATAACTTGGTTGAATAGAGAATCCGGATTTTTGTTAATTATTTTTTTAAGATAAGTATTTACCTCTTGATCAAATATTGTTTTTAAATAATCATGACCCTTATAAGTTTTTATTGATAATACTAAAATTTTTTCAATTATTGTTAATTGATTTTTATTTATATTTTTTTTTAGGTATTCAAGCTCTTCACTAAAATCAATATTATTTTCATATTTAATTAATATTAAATCAATTATATCTCTATTACTATTACTTATAATTTTATCTTTATCCTGATCAGTGCTTGAAGATAAAATATTATTATCTTTTAAAATTTTAATTTCTTCAGATAAAGAATTAAAATTATTATTTAGTAATTCAAGACTATCATTTATATTAGAGATATCATCAGTTTTGTTTTTGTTTGATAGATTATCAATACTAATTTTAATTTCTTCTAAAACCATCTCGTTTACTTTTATTTCATTTATAATTTCATTTATTAATTCTGAGTTTTTATTGATATTATTTTTTAGCTCTTCTTCAAAAAATGTGTTATTTTTTGAAATCTCGCCTTCATTTTGATAGTTAATATATAAAATATATAGAGCCCCAATTAGACAAATTAATAGAGTAAGACTTAAGGCAAGTTTAGAAAAAACATAAAAATTCTCAAATATTTTTTTCATATCTTTTTTTAACATTATTAGATTGTTGTTTCACAGAAGAAAATATTGTACGTGGACATTATGCTTGTATTTGCTACTGAAACTTCATGCGATGAAACATCAATTTGCTTGATGAAAGATCGTACAATTCTTGAACACGTTATTTTTTCACAAGAAATCCATAATAAGCATGGTGGTGTTGTGCCTGAATTAGCCTCTCGGTCACATCTAGAAAAACTTCAAGAAATTACAAAAAAATTGTTTAATAATATTAATATTGATCCAAATAATATTGATATATTTGCCGCTACATGTGGTCCTGGACTAATAGGAAGTTTGCTTGTTGGGTCAACATTTACTAAATCATTATCCCTAGGTTTTAAAAAACCTTTTATCCCAGTTAATCATTTAGAGGGTCATATTTTTTCAACAAGTTTTAATAATAAAATAATATACCCAAGCCTAGTTTTGCTTCTGACAGGTGGTCACACACAAATTTATTTAATGAAAAATGATAGTGAAGTAAATCTTCTAGGAGAAAGTGTAGATGACTCGATAGGTGAAGCATTTGATAAAACTGCAAAAATGCTTGGTTTAAGTTATCCAGGTGGTATTCAAATAGAAAAAATGGCCAAAGGAGGAGATGAAAGTTGTTTTACACTACCCAAGCCATTAATAAATGAAAAAAACTTTAATTTTTCATTTTCAGGAATTAAAACGCATATAAATCTATTAATAAAAAAAAACAAATTAGATAATAAATTTATACAGAATCTATCTGCTTCATTTCAAAAAACTATTGTTGAAATAATTATAGGTAAATTAAATATTGGTCTTAAGCTTCTTAGTGAAAAAAACATCACAATTAAATCAGTTTCAATAGTGGGTGGTGTTGCAAATAATATTTATATAAGAAATGAATTAGAAAAATTATTTGATCAAAGAAAAATTGAGCTTTATTATCCTATAAAAGAAATGATGAGTGATAATGCAGCAATGATAGCTTGGGCATGTTTTAAAAATAGTAAGAATAGTAAAAATAATATTTATTTTAAACCAGATCCAAGATTAAAAGTAAGAGAAAAAATATGAAAAGTTTAGGAAAAATTAATAATTAATAAAATGTCTTATTGGTTGTTAAAGTCAGAACCAAGCACGTGGAGTTGGCAAAATCAAGTTGATGAGGGTTCTTCAATGTGGGATGGTGTAAGAAATTATCAGGCAAGGAATAATTTAAAAAAAATGAAAAAAAATGATTTGTGTTTTTTTTATCATTCTGTAAATGAAAAATCAATAATTGGTATCGTGAAGGTAACAAAAGAATTTTATACTGACCCTACAGATAAATCAGGAAAATTTGTAGTAGTTGATGTGGAAGTTGTTAAAAAATTAAAAAATTCAGTCTCACTAAAACAAATAAAAGAAAACAAAAAGTTATCAAATATTGCTCTAATTAAGCAAAGTAGACTATCTGTAATGCCGTTAAAAAAACTAGAATGGGATACAATATTAAAAATGTCTTCATCAGATAATGAATAAGCAAATTTTCTGGCTTGCATCATATCCAAAAAGTGGGAATACTCTATTAAGAAGCATATTAATTTCACTCTTTTTTTTAGAAGATGGATTATTTACTCTAGAAGATGCTCCAAAAATAGAACAGTTTGAAAGAACTAAGCACCTTGAAAGAAATATTAATTTATTTGGTAATGATTTTAAAAATTTGAAGAGTATACCAGTTATTTTTAAATACTTAAATGAACTGCAAAGCAAGAAAAGTCTTGGTCTTAAACAAGATTTTGTCTTCTATAAAACACACTCCGGTCTTTTTGATATTGGTGGTAATCCATTTACACTTGAAGAAAATTGCAGGGGAATAATATATTTAATCAGAGATCCACGTGATGTTTGCATATCATGGAGTAAACATAGCGGGATATCATTAAACGAAAGTATAGATTTCATGAAAAATAGCTACTCAAATATATATTGGCAAGAACCTAAAACAAAAGAAAATGTATTTAACAAAGAAAATAGGCCTAGGGCATTTTTGTCTAGCTGGGAAAAACATGTTATTTCTTGGACATCCACAAATTGGAAAACTCCAATTTTAATATTAAGATTTGAGGATCTAGTTTATAAAAAATCTGATACCATAAGACAGATTATTGATTTTTTTGAAGATAATTATTCATTTCAATTTAAAAACAAGGAAAATAAAATTATAAATATATTGAAATCCACAGAATTTAGTAAACTGAAAAAAGAAGAAGATGAAAAAGGCTTTATTGAAGCTACCAAAAACCAAAAATTCTTTTCTGTTGGAGAAAAAAACCAATGGATCGAAAAATTAGATGATAAACAAGTCAATGAGCTAGAACTTAATTTTGGTAAAGTTATGGAAAAATTTAAATATAAATTAAAAGTTGAATTTTAATTATTTTACAATTAATCTAAAAATATGAAAATCAAAAATCACTGGATAAATCAAGCTAAAATAAATCAAGTAGAATATTTATCTATGTACAAAGAATCGATTGAAAATAACGAATCTTTTTGGTCTACTCAAGCTGAGAGGGTTACTTGGAATAAAAAATTTACCAAAATAAAAGATGTTAAATATTCAAAAAATGATGTTCAAATAAAATGGTTTGAAGATGGTCAATTAAATGTTTCATATAATTGTATTGATAGGCACGCAAAAAAGGATCCAGAAAAAATAGCTATTATTTGGGAGGGTGACGACCCAAAAAAACAATTAAAAATTTCATATAAGGAACTACTTTTGAAGGTTTGTAAAACTGCAAATGTTTTAAAAAAAATTGGAATAAAAAAAGGAGATAAAGTCACAATTTATCTAACAATGATTCCAGAATTAGCTTATGTCATGCTAGCTTGTGCAAGAATAGGTGCAATTCATTCTATAATTTTTGGAGGATTTTCTGCAGAATCAATAGCTGGAAGAATACAAGACTGTAATTCAACTTTTATTATTACAGCAGATGAAGGAATTAGGGGTGGAAAAACAATTCCTTTAAAAGAAACAACAGATAAAGCACTTGAAACATGTCCTGATATTAAAAAATGTCTATTAATAAAAAATACTGGAAATGTAGTTAATATAAATAAAGTTAGAGATATATACATAGATGATCTTATTGATAGTGTTGATGATTATTGTGAACCAGAAATTATGAATGCTGAGGACCCACTATTTATATTATACACATCAGGTTCAACAGGTAAACCTAAAGGCGTTATGCATACATCAGGAGGGTATTTGGTATATGCTTCAATGACTCATGAATATATATTTAATTATAATGATGGCGATATTTATTGGTGCACAGCTGATATAGGCTGGATAACTGGTCATAGTTACATCATATATGGGCCTTTATCAAATGGTGCAACAACAATAATGTTCGAAGGAATTCCTAACTATCCAAGCTTTTCAAGATTTTGGGAAATAATAGATAAATACAAAGTTAATATTTTTTATACTGCACCTACAGCAATTAGGGCTTTAATGAGAGAGGGAAATGATGCTGTTGAAAAAACAAATAGGTCTTCCCTAAAATTATTAGGAACAGTCGGTGAGCCCATTAATCCTGAAGCTTGGAAGTGGTATTATGAAGTTGTTGGAAACTCTAATTGTCCAATTGTAGATACTTGGTGGCAAACTGAAACAGGTGGGATTTTAATTTCGCCTCAGACAGGAGCAATAGAATTAAAACCTGGATCTGCAACTAAACCGTTTTTTGGAATTGAACCATGTATCGTTGATAAAAATGGAAAAGAATTAGAAGGTGAATGTGAGGGTATGCTTTGTTTAAAAAGATCATGGCCAGGTCAAATGAGAACTGTTTATGGAGATCACAATAGATTTATTGAAACATATTTTTCACAATTTGATGGAAAATATTTTACCGG
>MDSZ01215566.1_pt1 | contig 25337 bp, 20 predicted proteins | sample 811201 | NCBI WGS metagenome assembly MDSZ01 (sample SAMN05326647, study PRJNA326480) | marine metagenome | isolation source: seawater | place: Indian Ocean: North | collected 2010
ATCACCATGACTTTCATCTCCCATCCACTGATGTCCTGCTGCCTCACAGTCTTCCTCTGTTGAATTGTAGTTCATGTGTGTCTCAGTATTATGGCACATTTCATCATCATGCTCGTCACCATGATCGCCATGGTCATGAGCACCAGCTCCTTCTTGAGCAATTGGCTCAATATCAGTACCAGTTGAGTCTTTTAGGTAATGTTGATCACGCTCGAACTCAGTTGGGACGTGTTGAGCATACATTGCCATACCTGTTATTCCTGTTGTATCCATAGTGAATGTTGAATCATCACCTGTTCCTACATGTAATTCAAAACAAGAACCAGTTGCAGCGATTGATGACATAGTTTCACCATCTTCAACAATAGTACATGAATCACCTTCAATCAGTGCTTCTACGTCAGCTTCTAATTCATGCATTTTCTCTTCAGTTGGAGTATCTGTTGGTATGAGTACAAGTCTCATAGTTGGATCAGCATAGTCGCCACCAACTTTCTGCATAGACCATGTGTGAGTAGCATCGTTCATTGCGAATACACCTGCCCACTCGAATGGTCCTGATCCATGACCGTGATCATGATGATGATGAGCATGCCCTCCTAACATTTTGAGAGCAACCATGTTGAAGGATTCGTCATGTTCTGACTCGAACTCTAGAACGTGCTCTCCCTCCTCCATGTGGAATATGTGGATATTTGTATCAGCTGGACATGCTTCCGGGTCGGAAATAGTCTTCTCGACTGCTGCATGCTCATGCCCTTCGTGATCATCATGTTCGTCGTGGTCACCAGTTTCATTGTGGTCATCATGGTCACCAGTTTCATTGTGGTCATCGTGGTCACCAGTTTCATTGTGGTCATCGTGGTCACCAGTTTCATTGTGGTCATCATGATCATCATGGTCTTCATGATGGTCTTCTGGCATCATGCCAAGTGTAGTTGCTTCAAACGGCCCCTCATTCATCACTTCACAGAGGTTACTTACTAGTAATGACTCATAATCTAGAGTTATTTCGCCAGTTGACATAGCATGCGTCATAAAAGATGGAGGAGCATCATCTCCAAGGGAAGATAGTGTAGATTCTACCCAAGGCTCGAGATTTAAGCCATGATAAAAGAATAAATCACTATTTTGCAAACGGACTATATCTTCTACAGTAGGTTCATAATCGTGAACAGGAATGTTATCCTGACTCATGTAATTAATTGTTACATGCTCACCTGCCACTGCAGAAACTAATTCTCCTACGTGATATGTTGATACCATAACATTACCAAATGGCATTGGTGTGGTAGTATTGTTACTATCTTCAATAATCACTATTGGTACTGGCTCATCTGTGCTATCATCAGTATTATCTAGGCATCCTGCCATACTTGATAAAATCATAATTAAAGTTACTATTAACGCTCTGTTCCACTGTTTTTCCATGGCGTCCGCCTTGCTGTTAACTATTTAAGAAATATTATTAAATACTTATTTAGATATTATTATTAACTATTCATTATGCCGAGAAAATATGAGCCAAATTATTACATTTAGTGCAGACAAAAGTTTTGCTAACGATTTTGACAACCTAATCGAAAAATCTGGTTATCAAAATAGAAGTCGCTTTATCCGTGATGCATCTCTATTTTTCTCAGAAATCCAACAAAGAGGAGAATTAAATAATATGAAAGATGAAGAAGTTCTCGAAGGTCACTTGATAATTCATTATCAACATCATGATAGTGTTGAAACTAAATTGATGGACATAAGGCATTCTCACCAAATAGAAATTAGCTCAAGCAATCATAGTTGTCTTAGACATAGTCATACTTGTGTAGATATAATTCAAGGAATTGGTTCGGCAATAAATTTTCGTAAAGTTATTGAACAACTTCAAAATACACCAAATGTGAATAAAATTTCATTTATCTCTGCACCAATGAGAGATGAAGGTTGCTGCTAATAATTTTTTTTCAATTATCATTAGTCTGATTTAACCAATCTAAGCAATATTCATGCGTGCATGAAGGCGGATTGAAAAGTAGTTTATCATCATAATCAATGATATCAATTAAAAGATTAGAACTCTGTCCTTCAGAAATATCAACAATCGTACTAGTTGAGGCCGGTAAATAATCTTCGCCAGTACTAGATAGCGATAAACGAATGAAATGTCCAGCATCTATTTGAACATCCATAGCAAAAAACTCCATTTTTGCATTGATAGTATCGAATAATGGCAACCATGTCTGCTCTTGACTTCCGCCTTCATGATATCTTAGATCCATAATTGAGTGACCGATATGGATACAATAACCTGCTTCATCACAGTCTTCTAGTAATGCGTAAATTTGACCTCCAACAGTCGCTGTTGATACATCTACATGTAATCTTGGTAGGCCAGATATCCATATGTCTTCAATAAATGGTTCACTTTCATAAATTGGTCCTATATTTCCATTTGGCAGTATTGTAGTAGTACCTCCGACATTAATCATTTTTCCTCCCAAATCCAACGCCATAGTTTCCATATTTTCCGGAGGATATCTATCTTCTATTCTCCACTGGCCTTGGTTTGATTGAATCTCTACAAATAGTCCAGGCTTATCACCCACTCCCTTAAGATACCAGTCAAACCACTCCAGTAAATCTTGCATCCAATCAAATCTAACCATCTCCGGATATGCCTCTCTCCCTCTTCCTTCTCCTGACCTATCAAAATGATAATCTGGCCTATCGGGGTAATCATGATCCCATTGGCCAAATAGCCCCTTAGATTCTATCCCTGCATCAATAAGTTGATTAATTACTGGAATAGCCATATGTGGATCGACATTCCAATCATGCATTCCTTGGATTAGGTATACTGATCCTTGGTAGTTTTCGAGAACCCTGTCTAGAAAGTATCTTTCTTCCCAGTATGTTCCAGCAACCTCACTTCCCCACATATACGCTGCTACTCCAGTTCCAGGGCCAATAATATAATCAGGGCATAAATTTCCTACATCTTCTTCATCACCGTCCACACCATATGATCCATAGACTCCATTGTGCATTATTGGCGCTCTTGCTTCACTGCTACCATTTTTCCACATCAATTCCATTACTCCAATAAGGCCTGAAATAGGAACTATAGTTTTCAGATATTCATTCCCAAATGTAGCTGCTTGCCATGGAGTGGAACCATCATATGATTTACCAATCATCGAAACTCCTCCATTACTCCAATTCTGAGTTCCTAGCCAAGTTACTGCAGCGTCTACTCCAAGTTGTTCTGCATTACCCATCAAATCCATACAATGATTCGAACGCCCCGTACCCATCACTGAGACCTGAGCAAATGCATATCCATGAGGTAAAATTTGATCGATAATCATCTGCCCCAACCATGTTCCTGGAACTTCTATTGATGGTGTTTCAACACTTACCTCGTCGAAATAAGGGCCAAATTCTGCTATTACGGGAACTTTTACTCCTTCCTCAACATCTGGAAGCCATATGGCTAGGCTTACTATGCCATTAGGAGCCGATCCTCCTTCACTCAAAGGAAGATCAAACTCAACAAAGTGATGAACTGAATTCCATTCGTTATCAGTTTCCAAGATACTATATTCTCCATTCTCCATCACAAAACTATAACTCTGATCAGTTAAATATGGCCATTCGGATCTTTCCCATACTGGAACTCTTTCGTATATGCCTAAATCTTTTTTTATCTCATCTACTACGTCATCAACAATCCATGTTTGTAAAGAAACTAATAACATTATTAATGAAATGAATATGGCAATTGTAAGTAATTTAATTTTGGATTTTCTTTTCATTTTTTCCCTTTCAAAAGAGGAAAATACTTCTTCGGCAATAAGGACTCCCTCTGTCATAACCTAAACCCATTGAGTTTTATTATTCAGACTTATGTTTTTATGTTCTTTAAATACAATAAAATATATCATGAAATTAAATTATGTAATTTGAATAATTAATAAAAACCTATTAGTCAATTATTAGTTTTAATTAAATAGATATTAAATATCGCTAATAATCAGTGGCATTACAATGGAAGATGGAAATGATGTAAGAAGAATCCCTGTGACAGTATTGACTGGCTTTTTAGGTTCTGGAAAAACTACGCTGTTGAATCATATTCTCTCAAGTACAGAGCATAAAATGAAATTCGCTATAATTGAGAATGAATTTGGAGATATCGGTATAGATGAAAATATTCTGGTCGAAACCTCTGAAGAAAGTATCATTGAGGTAATGAATGGCTGTATATGTTGTACTGTAAGGGGAGATCTTACTGAGTTACTAGATAAAATGTATGATAGAATTAAAGATTTTGACGGAGTTTTGATTGAAACAACAGGTTTAGCTGACCCAGCACCTGTCGCGCAAACATTCTTTGTTGATGAAAGAGTAGTCGATCGTTACAAGTTGGATGGCATCATAACAGTAGTTGATGCTAAACATGTTACTCAACATTTAGAGGAAGAAAAGCCTGAAGATGTCGAAAATGAGGCTGTAGAACAGCTTGCCTTTGCTGATAGAATTATCTTGAATAAGATAGATCTAGTTTCAGAAGAAGAACTTAAGGAAGTTGAGAATAAAATTAAGTCAATAAATGGTTTTGCACCAATCTACCATACTCAAAATAGTTTAATTGAACCAAATAACTTGATTAATATTGGGGCTTTTGATTTAGAAAGAACTTTAGAAATGGATCCTGAATTCCTTGATACCGATGCAGAACACGAACACGATCAAAATGTTACATCTACAAGCTCAAAGTTTGAAGGTGAATTGAATGTCAATAAATTGTCAAATTATATCGGACATCTTATGGAGACTAAAGCAGAAGATCTGTTTCGTTATAAGGGAGTTCTAGCGGTTAAAGGTACAGATAAGAAATTCGTATTCCAAGGTGTTCATATGCTCTTTGGAGGAAACTTCAGTGAAGAAATAGGCCTTTGGAAAGAAGGAGAAAAGCGTGAATGCCGCTTTGTATTTATTGGACGTAATCTGGATCATGAAGCTCTGCAGGCTGGTTTCATGGAGTGTAAAGCGGAAGAATTACGCTTCAATGTCGGAGATACAGTTTATGCAAATGTTGGAGAATTCCAAGAAGGCAAGATTCTGAAATGTTGGGATGATGGAAATCCATACCGAGTTGAAATTCAAAATGAAGAAAAAACCAATGTATGGGTCCCCATTGATGATGATATTTATGTACGTGAAAAAATTTGATTGATAAAACCAAAGAACATACATTAGGAATTGATTAAATTGTTAGCCACAGTTGTTGTCTGTGACAGTTGTTGTTGTGGTAATGTCAAAAAAGGCCATAATATCGTGCCCATTGATTTTTTGAATAAATCTTGGGAAAAATACAAACTTGGCAATGAAGTAAATCTAAGAATATCTACATGCCTTGGACCATGTAATATGCATAATGTTTCATTATTAAAAACTGAAAATGAAAATATTTGGCTTGGTAATCTAGGTACAGAAGAACATTATGAATCAATTATTGAATGGGCAATTCAAACTTCCCGCAACGACCAAAATGTCGAACTATCGCCAATCTTACTACCAAAAGTATTTGATTATGATGGAGATAGTGATGGCATAATTAGTTGATTTTAATTATACCATTAAAACAGTCATCTACATAGGAGAAATACAACTCTTCAATAACTCTCGATTTTCGATTCTAAATATGGCAATTGAAGTTGTATGGTTCAAGCGTGATCTGAGGTCACGTGATCATCTCCCTCTACTTAGTGCCGCACTTTCTGGAAAAGATGTTTTATGTTTATTCGTTTTAGAACCCGAAAGATTTGATCAACCAGATATTGATCCAATACATATTGAATGGGAATTGGATTGTGCAATAGATTTATCCAAAAATCTTGAGAATTCTGGGGCAAGTTTACATTTTAAAATTGGAAATATTATTGATATTTTAAATGAAATTAATGATAAATATGAAATTACAAGATTATTGTCACATGAAGAGACCGGTAACTCTTGGTCATACGAAAGAGATAAAAGTGTCAAAAAATGGTGCAATTCTTTGAAAATAGAATGGTATGAATGCCCAAGTAATGGAGTAATAAGGAACTTAAAAAATAGAGATTTCTGGACAAAAGAAAGAAATTTGAGAATGCGTATCCCATTATCCGAGTCTCCGATTTTTATCAATAATATAAATTATAATGGCAAGATTCCAACAATGAAAGATATCGGACTTAATTCCAAGAAATTAGAAAATCGCCCCATTCCTGGTGAAGATGCTGCTTTCGAGAAGCTGCACTTATTCCTAAATAAATTCGGAGAGAGATATAGTACATCTATCTCCAGCCCGACTCTTTCAACCAAACATGGTTCTGGATTATCTCCATATTTTACCGCAGGAGTATTGTCCATGAGAAGAGTAGTTAATGAGACATCTTCTAGAATAGAATATATTAGGAAAAATAAATCCCAGATAAAAAATTCTAGTATTTGGATAAAAAGTCTAAGCTCATTTAGGAAGCGTTTAGCATGGAGGTGTCATTTTATTCAAAAATTAGAAACAGAGCCTAATCTCGATGTAGTGGCACAGAATCCGGTAATTGAGAAAAATATGATGAGAATATTGGATACAAATAAATTCAACCACTGGAAAAATGGTACAACTGGTTGGCCCTTTTTGGATGCATGTATGAGGCAATTGGATGCTACTGGATGGATAAATTTTAGGATGAGAGCGATGATTATGTCTGCAGCATCCTATAATCTCTGGCTTCCTTGGAAAGAGACTGGTAATTTTCTAGCAACTCAATTTTTAGATTATGAGCCAGGAATACATTGGAGTCAAGTAGGAATGCAGTCCGGCACTACCGGAATAAATACTATCAGAGCATATTCCATGACAAAACAAGGCAAAGATCATGATAAAGATGGAGATTATATTAGAAAATGGATTCCTGAATTATCTATGGTTCCTACAGATTATATTCACGAACCTTGGTTAATGCCTAAAGAATTACAAGAGAATATTATGTGTAGGATAGGTGTAGAGTATCCATTGCCTCTAACAAATGAATTAGAAAGTAGAAAAGAAGGCATAAGGAGAAGTTATTCTGCTAGATCAGGAGCAGATGCTCGCAGAATTAGTAAAAGAGTTTTGCAGGTTCATGGAAGTAGAAAAAGGCCAAGAAAAAAAGAATCTACAACACAGAAAAAACTATTTTAGTAGCCAATAAGAATTATATCAAGAAAACCAAGGATGCTTCCCAAAATGATTCTTAGGTACTGATGAACCATTTTCTGAATAGTACAAGAAACCTAAAAGAACAGAATTAAGATATTTTTCAAGTCTAGGTTTAACCCAAAAATTATGCAGTATCTTTCTGAATGGCCTTGGAAATTTCGAAAGAATATAGGGATATATCGTGATTTTCAATGTAGTTTTTTTATTAGATATAGTACTTATTTCCCATTTTACAAATGATTGAGGCTCATTTTCTTCTCCTATCTGTAAAGTGTATCCTTGTTTTTCTTCCCATGTATCGAATTTTCTGACATAGTTTCTACCGTTTAAATAGATAATACGGTCAGAATGTCCATTGCCATTCCAGGAAATTATTTCATTTGAAAGACAATATGGATGAGCATAATTGAGAATACCCGGCGTACTAATCAATTCCCATAGTTCTACGGCATTCAAATCAAATTTAACAAACTGTGAAACGGGCAGGTTTTCATTCATAATTTCGAATCAGATGGCGTAAGCAAATGAATATAAAATATATTTATTCTTCTTCAAAAAATATTTGAGAAATCCACGATTCTGGTATCCAAGACCAAGGTCTAGCCAACGATATCAATCCTATAAAAAATAGATATATGCTCATTTTGCCACTAAAAAGTGCGGCTAACCATGTCCTTTCACAGAAACTATCACATGTTCCTCCAGAAAAACCCAGCCCTGGACCAAGAGAAGAAAGAATAGAAATAAATCCAAAAACAATCATCAAAAGAATAGCAAAGCCACTAAGTGCTATAGAACTAAAGCCCACAATTCTAGCTTTATTGCCATCATTTTTATCTATATTATTCTCAGGTTTTTCTATTGCCCACCAATTAACTTCTTTCGACTTTTCAATATTTTTTATTTCTGCCCTTTCAGGACTTTTGCCCAATGAATACGCAAATACGATCAATGTTACAAAAAAAAGAACAACAGAGCACAATTGAAAAATTATTGCTGTAAGTCCCAGAGTTGCCGTAGTTTCTTGAGGGCCATCACGGAAAATCATGTAATTCCCAATTCTATTCATTATTATTGTTAAAATTAGAAGTATTGCTGGGGGCAAGAATCTTTTATATCTCACATTTATTCTAGTTATTAATAGATAATAAATAATTTCCCTGCATATATTTTATAATTATCAAAACAAAAGTTTAGGACATCCTAAATTTTATGTATATCATGTCTTTCGAAGTAGCATGGACGAAGTAAGTGCAGCCGATTGGATCACAAAAAATAAAGCAATAGGAATGGTAACTATAATAATATTAGCAGCGGCTTTGTATATTGCTTTCGATGTAGACTACGAGAAGTGTGAAGATAGGAATAATTGCTTAGTAATAGCTTTTGAAATCCAAGAAGCTTACTTAATTTGGGATAAAAATCCACAACATTTGGCAGATAAGATGGAATCTCTCACAGGAATGGATGTTGAAATATATCCTGTCACCGATTCAATAGCTGCCATCGAAGCTGTAGATAAAGGAAATGCAGATCTCGCTTTTATGGATGGAGCTTCTGCGTGGCTTGCATGGGAGATGTATGATCTTGAAGTTCTTGCAGCTGAACAAAAGTCAGATGGACGAATTTATTACAATGCTACAGCATGGGTAAGGGCAGATTCTGATATGGCTTTAGCATATTTGGATGATGATGATACTACAGACCCCTTCGCACTAATGAAAGGCAAAAAATCTTGTCACACAGGATGGTTGAAGAGTGCTGGTATGCTTATTCCTATGGGATATCTAATTGCTAATGGCTATGCTGAAGTTCAAGGCGATCCTAATGAAATCGAGTCTTTAAGGGATACTGTGACGACCTTCTTCTCCGAAGATTCTAGTATACCAGAAGGAGGAACTCCTTATTCATCATATAAAGGAGCACTAAGATGCCTCTCTGATGGTACTGGGGATGTAACTTTGGCTAAAGATTCAGTTGTTGATTCATATTGTACAGGCGAAGATGCATATGATTGGTGTTTAGAAGTTGATGAATATGTCATGCTTCCTCCTTTTGGACAAGCTCCTAGCCATCCTGCTTTGTACAATCCAGATACAATGGATGAAGAAACAGTAATTAAAGTTCAGAATGCTTTAGTTAGTCTCAATGATGATTCAGAAGGAAAAGAAATACTGAATGATTTGCTGAACACCGATGGAATGGTAATTACGAACTCAACTACACATCTTGGGACATACGGAGCTGCGGTTTCTAATGTTCCAGGGATTCAAGCTTACCTAAGTTGAGGATTTTAGATGTCTAAATTCGCACTTGTTTCAGTTTTACTTTTGTGTTCAGGTTTGACAGGATGCTTAGGATCCGATGATGGTTTTGAATGGCCATCTCCGACTGAACAGGATTGTACGCTTATAGAAGATTTTAATCTTGAGTGTGAGATATATATACCAGGTAGGGAAACTCCACATTATTCACTTTCTAATCCAGAGAATGGTGATTTATGGATAATTTACCTGAGCGGATTCATAAGATCATGGGATGGAACTTCACTAAGTGAAGTTGTGGATTTGAGTTCATTAGTTAGCCGATGCCACATGGAACAAGGACTCTTGGGTTTTGCTTTTGATGATGAATTTACAAATTCAAATCTAATATTGATATCTTATATCGAAAATGGGCCTTGTGAGGGCGATAATGAATCTGATTTAATTTTAGCATCTTTACAAGTTGGAGATGACGGATTGATAGATAAATCTACAATAACAACATTACGTATTATCGATCAACCATATCGGAATCACAATGGAGGGCAGCTATTAAGCATAGGTAATAATCAATATTTACTAGGTTTAGGAGATGGTGGAAGCGGTAGTGATCCTGACGGACATGGGCAAAATAAGAATAACTCTCTGGGTACAATAAACTTGTTTTCATTTTCAGATAATGAGATTAAACCTGTATTGGAAAGTTCTGACCAAGATTCTTATGTTTTGCATTATGGATTGAGAAATCCTTGGAGATTCTCCCTTGGCGCTGATAATATGCTATGGATCAGTGATGTAGGTCAGAATTGTTGGGAGGAAGTGAATTTAGTCCCACTAAATGAAACTAAAAATTTAGGTTGGTCTTCAAAAGAAGCATTTCAAAATTTTGATAAGAATTCCGATTGTGAATCAGATGAAAATTATCAAGATGACAACTTAACTTATCCAGTAACGTACTATGGTCACCAAGGAGGTAATTGTTCAATTACGGGAGGTTATTGGATGGATTGGGGTCCAGAATCGCTCCGAGATGGATATCTATATGGCGATTTTTGTTCTGGGATGATATGGTTATTAAAAGAAGAAAATGGAAATTGGGAAGAGAATTACATAGGTTCAGCTGGAGGTATGATTGTAGGTTTTGGTAAGGGAATAACCGAAGAAATTCTTATATTTTTATGGACAGGAGATATTCTTGCTATAGATTAAGATTATTGTTTTATCTCAGAAATCCTTTTACCAATCCAGTCTAAAATTTCTTCTTTCAAATCGTCTCTTCGTAACGCATGATCTATCTGCGATTTAAGCCAATTTATTGGGTCTCCACTGTCATATAATTCGAATTCATTCATATTTACTGCTCCAAAACCCTCGTTTCTAATTAAATGTTCAAATAATGCAATTGATTGTAGTTCTCCATACTCTGAGCTAGAATATAATTTTAGTAATTCTCCTGTATTTTCAGGTAGCAGATATCTCCCGCAGAGAATAAAATTGCTTGGGGCATCAATAATTTTGGGCTTTTCTATTATTCCTTTAATTAAACCATTCTCTAATTCTACAATCCCATATTTATCGACTTCTTCATCCGGAACTTCTAAGATTCCCGTACAAGGAATTCCATTCTTATAGAAATAATCTACTAATTTCTTACAACTGCTAGATGCAAATTTTGGACCAGATTTATTAGCCCCTATATGGTTCTTTATTAGTAAATTATCACCCAATAATACTAAAAAAGGACCTTTAATAAATTTAGTAACAAGTGATATTGCGTCCCCCACTCCTCCCGGAATTGTCTGTTCATGAAAGGATAACTCTACCTTTTCAGGAACAGGCTCTAATGATATTCTTGGTAAATCAGGTCTGGCTTCACTTATCCAGTCAACACTTTCAGTGAGTTTTTTCGCAAGTGTTTCTTTTTTATGTGGTGAGACTACTATGTGAATCCTTTTTACACCCGCTTTACAAGCCTCCCAAATTAAATGATTTATTATTGGAGTGTCTATAAGTGGCATTATTTCCTTAGGAGTATACATGCTTCCAGGTAGCATCCTAGTTCCTCTTCCTCCAGCAAGGATAACTGCATCGGCCACTTCTCTCATATGTTGTCAACAAGGCCTATAGGTCTTCAATCAAACGGCAAACAGTAGTTTCTATGTAGTAGAATGAAAAACCCTCTACCTTCCGTCTGGTATGTGAAGTCAGTTACCATCATCATTCCTGTTAAGGATGAAGAGGTAGGATTGCAATATTTACTTGATAATTATAAGTCTTCAACTTTATTCAATAATAGTAATATTTCTTTTATTTTCGTAATTGACGGACGTACAAGTGACTTATCAAAAATTATAGCACAAAATTTTTCCGATTTGATTATAGATCAAAACGAAACACATGGAAAAGGTGCTGCAATAAGACAAGCATTACAAGTTTGGAACGATAATATGACAGATTTAGTCTTGTTCATGGATGCAGATGGTTCATATTCTTTTGAAGATGCTTCAAAAATAATAGATGAGTTAAATTCTGGGGCAGATGTAGTTTCCGGCTCTCGTTTTTTGTCTCGAAAAGGAATACCAGAAGGAATGGGTCATCTGCATAATTTTGGAAATCGTTTCTTATCAAAGGTTTCTAGTGTTAGAAATAGAAGAAAATTATCAGATTTATGTACTGGTTTGTGGGGATTCAAATCAGATTCAATAGCGAAATTAGGAATAAAATCAAATGGATTTGATTTAGAGGCAGAAATAGTGGGGAAAATTAGGATAGCTAAATTAAATCATGTGGAAATACCTGTTAACTGGTCTGCTAGAAAAGGTGGAGCCAGTAAATTAAAATCTTTCAGAGACGGTACTATCATTCTTTTACGAATATTAAGAACTTAATCATTTTTAACCCATCCATTCAAAGTTTCATTCGGACTAATCATAGTTCTGGGTTCCAATATTGTTCCTGGATTGGAAACTACATTACATCCTATTTCGCTTCTATCTCCTATCAAAGCACCAAATTTTCTAAGTCCTGTATCTATTCTTTTTTCATTATTGATGGATACTAGAATATTTCTTCTATCATTCCTTACATTAGATAATTTTACACCAGCTCCAATATTTACATTAAAGCCTAATATTGAATCGCCTACATAATTAAAGTGAGGGGCTTTAGAACCTGGTAATAGTACTGAATTTTTTACTTCTGAGGAGTGCCCAACTATGGAATTATCACAAATCCAACTTCCTTTCCTCAGGTACGCTGAATGTCTAATTTCCACATTTTTACCAATAAAACATGGTCCTTCGATTCTCACATATTCGCCAATTTCTGCCGAAGGATGAATATATATTGGACCATAACTAACATCAAATGAAACATTCTCATATCTTTCTATACTATTAACAAAGTCTATTTCCAGATTCTTTATTTGATTAATTATTGCATATTCTTCCTCGGAAGACAAAATACTCCAAGGAGATTCTTTATCAGGCCAAACTGGAATATAATCTACAAGATCATTATCTTCCAGTTCTGGGAAAATCAAGTACAATAAGGACATAACTCTTCGGAGATTGCTTTCATGAATAACATTTTTCTTGTCAAACATGATATTCACTATTGATTTTTCTTTAATATCCAATTAAACTATTGAGTAGAATAATAATATGGTATCATATTAATATATCATTATCAACGGGCTTTGAATAATGTGCGGCATATATGGTTGCATTGGCCATGAGGCCTCTAGTCAAGTGTTGGAAGGTCTCAGAAAGTTAGAATATAGGGGCTATGACTCAGCAGGTTTGGCTGCTATTTTCCCTCAACATAAAGGCCCTGTAGAGACAGAAAGGACAGTTGGTTATGTCTCAGATTTAGTTTCTAAGGCCAATGGAAGATTTAATGGTTCACATATTTCAATTGGACATACAAGATGGGCAACACATGGAGGAGTTACTGATGACAATGCACACCCGCATAGTAGTAATGATGGAAATATAACTGTCGTACATAATGGAATTATTGAGAATTCACTACAACTTTCTGAAAAAGTATCTGATTTAGGTTATCAAATTTCCTCAGAAACTGACACTGAAGTAATAGTTCATTTATTAGATCATGAGTTAAAAATCCAGAATGGTACAAGAAACCATTTAGCCGCCTTCTGTAATGTTATTTCACAATTAGAAGGTTCATGGGCCATAGCAGCCATAATGTCTGACTTAGAGGGTATTTTGATTTCTAGAAATGGTGCGCCGATGGTAATAGGCAGAGGAGTAAATAATATCTCAGTATCTTCCGATGTTCAACCATTCTATGGTGCATGTTCCGAAGTAGCGTATATGAATGATGGGGATAATTTCCTATTGACAAAAAAAGGTATTGAATCACTAGATGAATCAAATACGCCAGAATTTAATGTTTTAGATGGTGTATACGATGAACAAGATCCTGGTATTTTCCCTCATATGATGTTAAAGGAAATTCATGATCAACCTACTTCTTTATCTAATGTTTTGAGCGGAAGAATTAGTGCAGATGGTTCAAAGGCCAAGTTAAGTGGGTTTACCCTTTCTCCTGAAGAAATGAAAAATTTAGATAAAATTAATTTTGTTTCTTGTGGAACTGCATATTATGCCTCACTTATTATAACTGAATATATTAGAAAATTCTCAAATGTACCTGTTGAAGCATTTAGGGCAAGTGAATTTCCTGCCTTGGAATCTTGTTCACGAAATACTCTAACAATAGGAATAACTCAATCCGGAGAGACAAAAGACACACTCGATGCCCTTTTACAGGCAAAACAATATGGCAGTCATGTTTCCTCTATGTGTAATGTAATAGGCTCTACTATCTCTAGATTTACTGGTAACGGGGCTTATCTTTATGCAGGCCCTGAATATGCAGTTGCATCTACAAAGGTATTCACGAATATGCTTGCCAATGGTTTATTATTGGCATTAACTATATCAGATATGTCGCATTACAAAAGAAGACAAATTGTTCAATCTCTAAGGATGTTACCAAATCTTTTAGCATCTCAATTGATGACTTGTAGCGACTCAGTAGAAGCTGCATCAAAAATGATACAAAATTCCAATAATGTAATTTTTATAGGTAGAGGTCATTTAACGTCAAAACTAGTAGAGGAAGGTGCTTTGAAGATGATGGAAGTATCATATATTCCTTGCTTGGCATACCCAGGTGGAGAATTAAAACATGGCCCCATAGCATTAATAGAAGAAGGAACGCCTGTAATTGCAATAGCTCCCTCAGACTCTAAACTAAATCTCATGGAGTCCAGTATCAGAGAATGCAAAGCAAGAGGTGCGAAAATTATTCTAATTACTGATCATGATGGTCCAATAACACAGTTCGCAGATGTAGTTATTGAAACAATGAAGACTCATTCAGAACTATCTCCATTTGTAAATATCATTCCATTACAGCTTTTGGCATATAATGCAGGGATTAATAGAGGAATAAATGTTGATCGACCACGTAATTTAGCCAAATCAGTTACTGTAGTTTAACTCTTGTAATTTCGTTATACAAACCGTTGATATTTTTAATATTATTTCCAATTGAGTATTTCTCCGATTGCAAAGTGATTAAATTGACGATTCTATCATATTCGTCCTGATTTGATAAAGAAATAATTTTCTCACTCCATTCTTCAACATTATCCAATGGAATAACTAACTCATCTATCCCTATAGTTTGAGATGATGCAGGTGAAACTAGACAGGGTAGGGAATTGGTCATCGATTCTATCACTGACATTGAAGAACCTTCAAATTCACTAGGCATTATCAAAAAATCAGATTTTAACATCAATTCATTTTTTTCCTTTTCACTTATCCAACCCTTTGCTTCTATAGACTTTCTATTATTTTTACCTATTTCTTCTTGATTAATTCCTGTCATAATCAATTTAGCGTCTACTCCTTTAGTCTCCAGTGATTTCAAAACATTTATTGCAAATTTATGCCCCTTCCCTCTACTATTTCTAGATAACATCAGAATCTGTATTTTTTCTTTCACTTTATTTTCTCTTGAAATCTTCTTGTATGATGGATTTGGAATTACAATGGAGTTTTCTGGAATCCATTTTCTCAATATATCTCTCCATCTTTCTTCCAAAATTACAACCTTACATCCCGAAGATAGTATCTTTCTGACTAAATAACCTGTTAAACCAAAAAATCTAGAACAAAATTCCTCGAATCGACCTGAGTGGATATGCATTACCACTGGTATTGAATTTTTTTCACAGATTCTTTTCAAATCGGCCTTTCTCCACCAACTTATAGAATGCGTAGCATGAATATGCGCTATATCTATATCCTTTTTTCTTATTTTTCTTTTTAGTAGTTTACGAGCATTTTTCCAAACACTTATTTTTTTAATCATTGAACCATCACAATGGGTATTTATTACTTCAGAATAGTAGCCATTTGGAGTATTGGATTTCATATTATTCATTACTGTAGCAATACCTCCTTGGCTTTCACCTGGACCCAAATGAATGACCTTCTTCATACGCTTACAGCCGAACCGACCATATCCTTACACATCATGCTAACTACTAATGATGTACACTCAGGAGATTTGGTTTTCCGGAATAATATTGGCATTTATTGGTTTTTTGATACCATTTTTACACTTTATTAGATGTTTTATAGCCTATAATAAAGATTTTATTCCGAGTAATATTGTTTTCAATCCTCCTCTGACCATTTTACTGCCAGTGAAGAATGAAGAAATAGTCATAAAAGAGAAAATTAATGAACTGCTGAAGATGGATTATCCTTTAGAAAAAACCTCTTTATTAATATTAGATTCTCAATCTACAGACGATACAATTCAGATAGCTGATAATTTTCTAAAAAGTATCGATAAAGCAATTAATTATGAGATTGTTTCCGTTGAAAAGCCTGGAAAATCTTTCGCAATAAATCATGCACTAGATCTAATCAAAACCGACTTTTTTGTAATGATGGATGCCGAAGCAATACTTTATCCAGACTCTCTTCAAAAAATAACTAGATGGTTCAATGATGAAAGTATTGGTGCAGTATGTGGCAAATTTTCTCCAGAATATGATGATTTAGATTATAATTATCGCAAGAATTTCAATATTATTAGATTAGGTGAATCTAAAATATCTTCTACCCCCATCTTTGAAGGTTCAATTTGCGCTTTTCGTATGAGTTCATTACAAGGCGAAAAAATAAATCCAAATATTAACTCTGATGATTCTCAATTATCACTAATTTCTATACGTAATGGTTTTAGATCCGTAATGGATAAAGAATTATTATTTTTAGAGCCATCACCAGATAGAAAAGACAGGAGAAAAAGACAATTGAGGCGCTCTCAAGGTTTAATCAGAACATTATTCATTAATAAGAAAATGATTTTCACTAGTAACATCAAATCAATTTACTTTAATGCCTTTTTCTTTCATATAATAATGCCTTGGATTTTTTTAATTTCTATTTTATGCTTGATTTGTTCAATATTATTTTCTATAGTCGATTATGGTTTATTTTCCCTAAATATCTATAATTTATCATTTTTATTTCTTATGGCCATGTGTATATCTTCATTCTTCCGAAATTTCTTATTTGGCATTTCAATACTTATAGAAGCACAATTATTACTGTTATTTGGAATAAAATTGAATATATGGGAAACCAACACTAATTTACGCCAAAAGTCATCCGATTTTAGGAAAAAATCCTAATATTACTCAAAGATAAAATAATAATGTATAGTGAGTCATCTATGGTAGAGGGAGAGAACGGCGTGGAAGAAAAAACTGAAGGTTATATTTTGGTTAGAAGTGCTTCTCCTGTATTGGCTTCTGCAACGAATAAATTATCTACTTGGGTTAGTATAAAGATGGAATCAGGGTGGAAGCCACATGCTAATCCTCAAATATTCCATGATGGTGAAAAATTTTACTTAATACAAGCGATGATAAAATAACTATTCATTTTTTACTTGATTATTAATGTATTTTATCATCTTTTGTGTTATAATTTGCCAATCATAATTTTTAGCAGCCTGTCGAGATAAATTTGATAATTCAATAAAATTCTCCTTTTCTATTATATTATTTATTATCAACGGTGTTTTGTCTGGCCAATCTGTACCTTCAATTAAAAATGACCAAACTTCATTTTCCGAGATCCTGTTTCCAGGATGATCTTGTCCAATTATTAGTAATCCCGATGCCATATATTCTGTTAATTTTATTGGACTAGCGGTTCTCCAAACCGTTTTATCTGGCATAGGCATTATCCCAAAATGCGTTTTTTTCAATATTTCATATACTTCATCTCTTGTTATTTTTCCATGATAAATGAATGACTCAGAACTATCAGCGAAATTCTTTACTCTGTCCACATAATCTCCCTCTCCCATTATGTTTATTTCATGCGTTATATCTTCTCTTTCGAGATTTTTTGAGAGCGTTATTATTGATTCTATTCCTCTATTTTTATCAATTCTTCCGGAATATGCGATATTGACGCAATTTTGAATAATTTTCTCAACTTGGTCAAAATCATCCAAGTCAGTACCGGCGTTCAAAACATGAGGGTTAATGTTTGAATTTATTCTTTTTACTAATTCTTTGTGCTTTTCGGATACCACAAAACTTCCTGTAGCATAAACTGATGCAATTGCCCAAGCCCTTTTCCAAATTCTTTTCTGAATTTTTGTCAAAAATGAGTTGTAAACTGGAGGACCTCTATCTATAATGAACCATGGCTTATCTATTTTCCTTAATTCACTTATTATCGAAGGAACGTAACACCAATCTACTATTATGCAATCAGCCAAATTTAAAATTTTAGTCTGTTTTCTTAATTTTCTTGCTAAAAAAAATCCTCCAGAAATTGTTTCTAGTCCTTTAAATCTTATTTTTCTGAATCTGATGTGTTCAAAATCATTATCACCTAAATCTACTGTGGTACTAAACACATTTATTGAAATATTTTCTTTAATCAATCCTCCAATCAATCCTATTTCTGTAGTACTAGCCAAATCCAATCTTAGATCTCTTCCTGTGATCCATACTATTTTCATACAATCACTATTTGTTCCTACTCGTGCCCGGTATTTTATTAGAGTGGTATCACATGAATAGTTTTCTTATCTTTTAGGTGTATTTGATAAAAAGAGTTGAAAAGTATATTCATGAACCGAAGCACATGGGAGTTAAATCTTGGTTATTTTCCAAATTACTCCGTAGGACAAGAAGATCGTATAACGATGGAAAATTCCAAACTTCTCTAAGAAGATCTTTAATTTATGGTAAATTATTCAGGAATAATATTTCTTTCTTGGATTTATCTGCTAGAAGCGCTTTAAGGCTTTCCAGATACGAACTTGCTGCAAAAAAATATCGTACTGCAGATAAATATGGCTTACATTTACGCGATCATAATATTAATCACTTCAATGCAGAAATAAGGGCAGGTTTTATTGAAGAAGCATATTCAATAATGGCCTCCGGAGATGGAGAAAATTTTGATTCTCAGATGTCCGAGATATTAAAATCATTAAAGAAATTAAACGAGAATGAAAGAGTGGAAACAATCCAAAATATCGGTTCAATACACAAAATACCTAAAGAAATAGCGGAGCTTTTACCATGGAAACCAAAAAAAATAGAAGTTAGAAAAGATTCAGATCAATCTTATTATATGCTCACCAACGAATTATTAGAAGTTGATAGATATAGAAGAGAAATCTCAAGAATAAAACAATCCGGTGCTTTTAGGCTCATGAGTCATATTACCGAATCTGTAAGAAGCCCTAGAAAATTCATTTTTCTCCCATTCTCTTTTATTAAATTGGCTTTCGGAATAATAAATCAGAGAACTGGCAAGACAAATAATTCTATGCCTAGTCAATTCCCAATTGGTAATCTTGGAGTTAATAGAAATTGTATTGTTTTCTTTCCAACAAATGGAGTCGGTTTTGGCCACTTTACAAGATTACTTTCATTGGCTAAAAAAATTAGAGAAAAGGATAAAGATATTGAAATAATCTTTTTCACAACCATGCCTACTTTACATATTTTAGCAGAAGAAGGATTTCCTGCATACCATATCTCTGGACGTTATCGTTACAATGATATGCCACCAAATATTTGGAATTCCCTTTGTGAAGAAATGCTCAACATGATTTTTTCCCTTCATCGTCCAAAGGCCTTTGTTTTCGATGGTTCATATCCCTATAGAGGGATGTTGAATGCGATAAAATCACGCCAAACAGATATGTTAAAGATCTGGCTAAGAAGGGGTGCAATAAAAGAAAACTCGAAATCTATACCAGTAGACAGCATTAACCATTTCCATGCTATCGTTAGGCCAGGAGATTCTGTAGATACTGATTTTGGTTCTGAATTAGATCATGGAACAGCAGTGATTCAATGTAATCCGATTATGCTAACAGAATCTGATAAGATGGCTCCAAAAGGCGATCTTCGTAAAAGGTTAGGAATACCTTTGGATTCTACATTGTGCTACATTCAATTAGGAGCGGGAAATATTAATGACATAGATTCAGAACTTTCTTGGACCATCAAAGCAATTGAGAAATATCCAGAAATTTATATTGTAATTGGTGAATCAATGCTTGGTGAGAGACTATCTTCAGAATATAAGAGAGTACGTATATTAAGAGATTATCCTAATTCTAGATATTTCTCAGATTTTGATTTTGCCATCCTAGCAGGAGGGTATAATTCATTTCACGAGGCCATAGAGGCAAGTTTACCTACAATATGCTATCCTAATATGAAAACTGGAAGAGATGATCAATTAGCAAGAGCTATGGTAGCAGAAGAAGCAGGTTGTATGGTTGTGTTGAAAAATAGAACTGAGAGTAAGATACAAATTGCAATAGAAAGAATCTCTGAACCAGAAGTGAGGGACATGATGAAAGCAAATTTTTCTATACTACATAGAACCAATGGCTCAGAACAGGTTGCAGAATGGATTCTTGAGCAAATAAATTAGATTCAAAGATCTTGCCAAAAAGATGTTAATTTACTGTGCGATTTTTTGGTCGATTCTGATTCTAAAAAAGGATACATATTCCAATTGAGTAATATCTCTTCATCTTCTTTGTCCATTATTTCCAGATATTTAAGAATTTTATTTCTGATATTTGTTCTCCATTTCTCAGGTATAAATGTTAGTGAAGGAGAATACCATTTCCTCAAAAAATCTAATTTGGTACTCATATCTATTCTATTTCTTACGATTTTCAGAACTGGGAAACTATTAATATCGATATTCTGAATAGAATAAATAATTACATTTTCGTGACTAATTGGATATGCGGATAATCTGATTTGGACTTCTGAATTTTCCATTATTTTTTTCAGGTCTACTTTCTTATCCGAATCTAATGAAACTGCTAATAATTCCTTCCTAAAACATTTCCAACACTTAAGACATGGTTTATTCCATTTTCCCCTAATACATGATTGTGAAAATTCTCCAAATGGAGAGAGGTTACCAATTATTGATGTGCCGACTTCGCTTACTCCTGCGACAGGAAGGCACAAATCGATACCCGCCGAGGAAAATAATTTACCATAAAATCTCCAGTGAGAGCCATTTCCATAATCTATATATTTTTCATGACCAATTCCATATGCGGATTCTAATACAGTCCCAAATGCAATTGAATCTAGACCTAGGCTCTGAGATAGCAACACTGCAGGGACAGCGTTTGCTAAATCACTTGGAAATCCAATTGGTTTTCTAAGATATTCCAAGTCACATTCTATAACTTTAACATCATATCCAACTTCTTTTAATTCCTCACAACTTCTAAGCGGGGCTTCCGAATCATAAATAGAATCTTTAGACATTGGCCTATGCATAAAAATTGGAACTGTATTTCCGGGCATTACTGCCAAAGCAGCACACGAATCAGCACCACCACTGTATGCCAAACCAGGTCTAGATCTAACAGGTGGTTTGTTGGCAGATATATCTTCATTTGATTTAGAGGTAATTTTATACTTTGATAAAACACTATTTGCCCCTTCTAGAAATTTAGGACTTACTTCAACTGGAAGTACTAATCTTTTTCCGATAAATTGATGGCACATCAATATCGTCGCCAATCCAATTAGGTCTGGATGTATTTCATCTAATTTAACGTCTCCTAGCTTTATTCTTGCTTCATTTTTCGCTAATGAGATTTTTGATGAACTAAGATGGCTTATATCATCTTCATCCGTTTCAAGTATGAAGGAAATATATCCTTTATCTTCATTAATAGAAACCTTCGTGATATCAACTCCGATTAGAAATATGCCATTCACATGTTTTTATCATACCCTCTTTTGCAAAAACTTTTGGAATATATCCTAAATCTTTCTTTATTTTAGATAAATTTGCTAAAGAATCTCTGATATCTCCTGCCCTATCTGGGCCATGTACCGCCTCAATCTCTAATTTCCTTCCTGTGTTGTTGGAAATAGTTTCTCGTATCATTTTGAAAAGCATATTTATTGAGATAGTCTCTCCACAGGCCACATTATAGACTTCTCCATATGATTTTTCTGATTCCTCAAATAGAGAAAGGATATTTGCATCTACTACATTATCGATGTATGAAAAATCTCTAGTTTGTTCGCCATCTCCATTTATGGTTGGGGGAACATTATCCATTATGCTATCAATAAAAACGGGAATTACTGCAGCATAAGCACCTTCAGGAGATTGCCTAGGGCCAAACACGTTAAAGTAACGCAAACCTATTGTTTCCATGCCATAAACATGCGAAAAAACTCTTGCATATTCTTCAATGGCTAATTTTGTCACTGCATAAGGAGATAATACACTACCGGTTCTCTCCTCATTCTTTGGCATATCTTCATTATCCCCATAAACAGAAGAACTTGATGCGAAAACTACTCTTTTTATTGAGTGTTCTTTAGCTGCAACTAAAACATTCAAACTTCCTTGAATATTAATTTGATTTGTCAGAATTGGATTTTTTATTGACCTTGGGACTGATCCCAATGCTGCTTGGTGACTAACATGAGTACATCCTTTCATGGCCTTTTTTAAATCTGCTTCATCCCTTATATCTCCTTCAATGAATGAAAAATTAATGTTACCTTCTAAGTGTTCTATATTTTCTTTATATCCTGTCATCAAGTTATCATAACACACAACTTCATGACCAATTTCGATTAATTTATCACAGATATGAGAGCCTATAAAACCTGCTCCACCGGTAACCAATACTCTTCCCATGTACTACTTCACCAATAACTACCACTTACATTAGACACTTCAATTGATTGCAGAAAAAACTTCATTATACATATTTTCTGTATCATCTATCATTCTTTTTAATGAAAATTTCCTTCTAATGTTTTCTTTAGATGGCAATTGCATATCTTTATGTTTATTATTCTCCACTAAACTTAATATGATTTCTACAATATTTTCTGTATCTTCATCTTTAAATAATTCTCCAGTGATTCCTTGCATTACTATTTCTGATACTCCTCCTACATCTGTAGAAACTACTGGTACTCCAAATCCTTGCGCCTCTATTACTGCATTTGGTAGACCTTCCGATGCTGAGGTAAGCAGAAAAATATCCATCTGAGTCAACCAACCTGCGACATCTGATTTTTCTCCTATGACTTTTATTTTATTTTCCATTTTAATTTCTTTAATCCATTTCCTAACAGAATTTTCCATTTTCCCTCCTCCAACTAATATCCCTCTTATTCTATCATCCTTCAAGATTAATTTATGTAAAATATCTATCCACAATTTAGGTCTTTTACCCGATTCTAATCTAAATACTCCTCCGATTACGATATTATCTTTATAAATTCCCAATTCCGCAATTTCATTTTTTATGTGACCTATATTTATGCCCCTCTCCATACTTTCAAAATCAGTACCATTGTGGATTATCTTAATATTATCTTCATCAATTTGTAACCACTCGGCATAACTTTTTCTTCCAGCTTTGCTATTAATTGTAAAAGTAAACCAATCCTTTTCTAAGACCATTTTCATACATTCTCTTAGATACGGTCTTTTTCTGATGTGTAATTCAGATTTTTCATCTGGTCTCAATGATCTTGCAGATCCAATTAACTGAGGCCTATCAGTTAAACAACATGCCACAAAGGCAGTAAGTATGGTTTCATCTTGCCATGCATGAATTACATCTGGTTGATTTTTTATCAAATAACATACTAACCTTTTTATTTTATTTCTCATTGTTGAATTTAATAAATTTAATAATTCAATATTCTTTTGTATAAGTTCATATCCTAGAATATTCTTGTCCTCTGTGTCAATATCTGAAAGTATTTCTATTTGTTTTTTAATTGAATGTAAATCTTTCAGATATGTTGTTTTATTATCTGCTATTCTATCTATAGCCAAATAACAATCAAAACCTCTCTCATACATTCCTTTCATTGTTAATGCTACCTGTCTTTCAGCTCCTCCTCGATTTAGTGTAGAGGTTATAATACTAAACTTTGGAACATTATTTCTAATTTCAGATATATTTTTCTTTCTTGATAATTCTCTTATGACAAGAGTAGAAATCCATTTCATTTTAGAATCTTCATCTTCTATTTCATCGATGCTAGTATTAGTTATGTGCAATATATTTTTGATCTCTTTTAGTATATTTTCATAACTTTCATCCTTGTCTGATAATTTTAAAAATTTATATGATTCGAATATATTTCCATTATCCAACGTTATCCTTGCTAAATCAATATTGAAATTTTTCCCATCAATTTTCATTTGTTTATTTTCTACTAATTTTCTATATCTTTTCATCCAATTAAATTTCATAGAAATCTCAACAGCAATTAGAAATTTCTGCATATCTTCGTCAATACCAGTTTTTATTTCTTTCCAAATTTCTTGAACTTCATTTCTTTGATCCATCTTCAGATGTATTTCAATTAAATTTTCATATATTTCTACATTTTCTCCTTCTATAACTAACCTTTTTCTTAGTAATTCCTTAGCTTCTATAATTTTTCCTAAAAGTATCATACTTTTGGACATTAATCTTAATGCAATTAAATTTGTTGACTCGATTATTAATAACTTTTCACAATATTCAATGCAATCCTCATAACTCTTGAGATTGAATAATGATCTTACATATATTTCAAGTATTTCTCTAGAATATTCACTACTATTTCTAAAACTAATTATTCTTGTTACATCCTTATACTTCTTATTATTATAAAAAGAATTACAACACTCTAGAAGTTCATCATCATATAATTTATCTGATTTTATTATTCTATTCCAATATTTTACTGACATTCCATAGTCTTCCAAACCTCTGTATGATCTAGCAAGAGAAATTAAAGCAAATTTATTATTTTTATCTCTAGCGAGAATTTTATTACATATTTCTATACAATTTTCCCATTCCTTTTTTCTTAAGTTAGACAAGATATTAAACTTATATTCAAAATATTCTTTAGTATTTTTTACCACTTTATTAGTTGGATCCATCTTTTGCAGGATATCGGACCAATAAGAAACCTCTACCTCATCATCTCTTTCCCTTTCAATGAGAATCATCATTTCAATAATTTCTATATCATCATGGTTATCATTTAGCCAATTTATTACATTCCTCTTCGCAATCTCAACTTCACCATTATTTATTAAATCTATAATTTCATTTTTATTCGGTTTTTTTAACTCCTTACGTTCTAAATTAAACGATTCTTCGGATTTTTTCCTTGATTCTTTTACATTCTTTGGGAGAGGAGTTTCAAT
>MDSZ01241722.1_pt1 | contig 25336 bp, 25 predicted proteins | sample 811201 | NCBI WGS metagenome assembly MDSZ01 (sample SAMN05326647, study PRJNA326480) | marine metagenome | isolation source: seawater | place: Indian Ocean: North | collected 2010
ATTCACAGTTCCACCAATTGACGGCACAGCAAGGTTTACAGCACTCATACCGCGCTGAACTTGAATTGATGACGTTGCATCGCCAACACCATCCCAATTCGACCAATAGACCCAACCGTTTTCCATATCATTTACAGGGACACCATTAATCATCACAGCAAAATTTCTTTGGTCAAAACCTCTGATATTTATTCTTGCATCACCTGCTCCACCCCCTTGTTCTGTTGCATATACGCTGGGAGTTGTATTAAGTACTAATGGGATATCACGACTTCCAAGTCTTAATTCCATTTCTTCCTTTTTTATGTCTGTGTAAGCAACAGGCGCACTTGCTGATGAACGGGAAGATAAAACTTCTAAGCCAGAGAGTTCAATTGCACCTGAACTAAGCGAGAAGTTAACGGTAACTGAGCCGGAAGCCGGCACAGACACTGATGAACTTGACGACTCATAACCGACAAAAGATGCCGTAACCGTAACGTTACCTGCCGATACACCATCGATTGAATAATTACCACCGGCATCAGCTGCGGCGCCTAAAGATGTCCCTTCGACTATTACGTTTGCACCTGCTAAGGCTGCTCCATCTTCCGAAGTTACTGAACCGGTAATGGTGGCTTGCGCCATCAGGCCCAGAGGAAGAATCAGAGCCAGCACAGACAGGTATAGTTTTGATTTCCTTGTCATTGCACTTGTCTCCTATTTGAAATTTGTGAATAGATCGCTAAAGTTAACTTGTATTGTTTTTCGAGGTTAATCAAGTTTATTTATTGGTAATTACCCTACCTGTGGATTCCCACATTCATTACTTGCACAGAAGTTCACAACGCAGAGCAAGAATTGCAAGGTATTTTGACAGTTATTTAATTAGAATCGTAATAGATTTCCAAACCTAATTAGTAACACTTTCAGTTAGAAGAAAAGTATAGATGAAGAAAATTAAAGATAAAACTCCTTAATAAATCTTTTATAAATTTTGACAGGGCCCTTAGCTCAACGGTTAGAGCACCGCACTCATAATGCGTAGGTTCCAGGTTCGAATCCTGGAGGGCCCACAACAAATTTTCAATTGATTATTTTTTATTGACTATTGTTAAGTTCTGACACAAGAGCAATCGAAATGAAATTAACTGAATTTTATAAAACTCTTCTTACCTTACTCTTCTCCTGCATGCTTCTTTGTGCATCAGACCCAACTCAAGGAGCCAAATATCTCCGTGGATCTGGTAAAATAGACTTCGGTATGAACTCTAAAGATGTAATTGCATCATATCCAGACTTAAAACCTCAAGTTGAGAAGAGGGACAATCTTACAATTCTGGAATTCCAGGAGGTTCCGAGAAAAAAGAGACTGATAGATAAATTGAGAATATTTTTTGTCAATAGTGAAGGGGTATTCTGGATCGAAGAACAATTCTTCCTTAAATGGGATCTGCAGAAGGAAAATATCACCAATTTGGAAAATCATCAGAGAGTATTTCAAAAAATTATGGGTCAGCTACGAAAAAAATATGGGCAAGAAAACCTAGCAGAACCAGCGGAATTTGATCAGAGAGTTGTTGAATACGATTTTGTTACAGCCGTGTGGCAATTCGAAAATAACCGCTGGATACATGTTATTTTTGAGCCTCAAGACTGGACTGTTTATCCAGAAATAAATAAAATAATAGTAATATATAGAGACTCCGAGCTGGATCCGCGTAAAACATTCTCCTACTAACCCTCAGGTTCTGAATTTTCTAACTTCCTAATTAGTTCAAAACGGTAAATCCCGGTATTGTGTCCATCTCCCCAAAATGACTGCAACACGTAATAACCCACCGGTCTAAGATTAATCAATTGATAGCTAGATCAGACATGTTCCCCCTCCTTGTTTACTCCGAATTATTCCGTTAAATTTGCTTCGCTTATTTACAAAGTAGTAAAGGTTTTGGGTCCGTAGCTCAGTTGGTCAGAGCGCTACGTTCACATCGTAGAAGTCGCAGGTTCAAGTCCTGCTGGGCCCACATAATGAAACAGATCAATAATACTTTAAAGCAAATGTTAAAGGATACTCAAAACAATCCCTACTTAGCTCTTAAGGAGTGGGTTGAATAAACCCTAAAGGACATGGAATTGTCACACGAATCCAGTCCTTACAAAGACCGAACAGACAACATGCACCTATGGGTGCATTTTTTTATGGAGAGATAAAATGACAACAATAAACTCACTAGTTCAACTACAAGATATTGACTCTCAACTGATGAATCTTAAGGAACTTCAAGGTGACCTTCCTTCAAAAGTAGAAGATTTATCGTCTCGACTTGAAGAACTCAAAAGTTCAATTCATGCAGCAAAAACAAGAATAGCAGAAATAGATGCTGAAATTCGACAATTGGAAGGTCATGAGAGTGATCGAAGAACAAAAGTTGATAAACTACGTGATCAACTCTATCTAGTAAAGACCAACCGGGAATACGATGCGTTGATGAGTGAGATTGATCATTTGGAAGAAGAAATAGACACTGAAGAAAACCGTGAACTAGATCTAATGCAGGAAAAAGAGCAATTAGAAGAGCAGTTGAAATTTGATGAATCTCAAATAGGTGAACTTGATGTTCAATTAAAAACCCAAGCAGGAGAATTAGAGAAAAGAGTTGCCAGCTCCAAGGAAGAAGAGATACGCCTATCTCAAGATAGAGAAGAAATACTACCAACCATCGAATCAAGATTTATTTCTAAGTATGATCGCGTAAGACAAGCGAAAAATGGTATTGCAGTGGTTCCCATTGTAAATCACAGTTGCGGTGGTTGCCATTCGAAAATTACACCTCAGCATGAGACTGAAGTTCGTAAAGGCGAAAGTATTAAGCAGTGTTCAACTTGTCGAAGAATTCTTCACTGGATCAACACTGCTTAAGTGTAAATTCGGACAGTCAGTTAACTGTTAAATGATATTTGATAATGGAGCCGGTCGGGTGATCGCTCCGATAATTGGAGAGGAAAGTCCGAACACCGCAGAGCAGGATGCCTCCTAACGGGAGGGATTTCGATCCGCCAGCTGGCGGATGGGATACGGCAAGTGCAACAGAAAGTAGACTACCTCGACACTCGTGTTGGGGAAAAGGTGAAACGGTGGTGTAAGAGACCACCAGTTCTGGTGGAAACATCAGAAGCTGGGTAAACCCCATTCGGTGCAAGATCAAGCAGCTCCGAGATGTTGCTCGCATCATTATAAGGAGCGGGTAGATCGCGTGAACCCGATCGTGAGGTCGAGTCCAGATGAATGATCACCGTCCGTCAACCGGCGGATACAGAATTCGGCTTATAGACCGGCTCCAATATTTCTCTTCAATATGTCCACTTGGAAGATAAAAAAACCTGATCCTCAACTCGTCTCCCTAATTCAACAGGAATTCAACTGCTCGCACATTATAGCGAACGTTATGGCTAACCGAAATATCCTTTCAAAAGAAGAAGCTCAAAAGTTCTTTTCCCCCACACTTGAAAGTTTGCACGATCCGTTTCTCATGCAAGATATGGATAAAGCAGCTGATCGTCTGGCTGATTGCATTAAAAACAGACAGAATATTCTGGTATTTGGTGACTACGATGTGGATGGAACTACAGGCGCTTCAACTCTTGGGTTGTTCATAAACTCTGCTGGCGGTAACTCGGAGGTTTACGTCCCAGATCGGGAAACCGAAGGATATGGATTGTCTACCCAAGGTGTAGATAGGGCTGAAAAAATAGGTGCCGAACTTATCATCACTAGTGATTGTGGTATTACCGGTCATGATTCTGTGGATTATGCCAACTCAAGAGATATAGATGTCATTATAACTGATCATCATATGCCGAGTCCTGAACTCCCTGAAGCCTATGCAATCCTAAATCCCAAGCGAAATGATTGCTCCTATCCATTCAAAGGCCTTTGCGGAGGTGGTGTTACTTTTAAACTGGCTGAAGCTGTAGCAAAATTACTGGAAATAAATACTGAACTTGTCTACAGCCATTTAGATCTGATTACGCTCGGTACATCAGCAGATTTAGTCCCCATACTGGATGAGAATCGAGTCATTGTGCATCACGGTCTTAAATCTCTCGAAAAAACTGAAAAGCCGGGCCTGCATGCACTTCTCCAAGTGAGCAACCTTTTGGAAAAGGAGCTAACGGTTGGACGACTAATTTTCGGGGTAGCTCCTCGAATAAATGCAGCCGGAAGACTAGGTGATGCCAATCGGGCTGTGTCGCTTTTTTCCACTGATAATCCCATAGAGGCGGCAGAAATCGCCAGAGATTTAGACGAGGAAAATCGAAACCGACAAGATATTCAGCAGACCATCATTGACGAAGCACTCCTGAAGGTAAACTCAGAATGTGACCTACAGAATGAGAATGCTATCGTTCTATGGGAAGAAGGTTGGCATCAAGGCGTTATAGGAATTGTTGCTTCTCGCATCAAAGAGGAATTTCACCGGCCTACAGTCATTATTGCTATGGAAAATGGTGTAGGCAAAGGCTCTGCAAGGAGTATCTACAATTTTGACCTCTACGAAAATTTAACAAACTGTGCTGGGCATCTTGACGGTTTCGGCGGGCATCCCATGGCAGCAGGGATGACCATTTCAAAATCCAATCTACCTCTTTTCAGGGATTCTTTTATTACCCTTGCCAACAATGCCCTTTCTGACTCAGATTTAGTTGGTACTCTTACCATCGAAGCAGAAATGAAACTGAGTGATATAAATGGAAGATTTATGGAATTTCTAAAAAAACTGGCACCTTTTGGTCCAGGCAATATGCGGCCGCAATTCGTTTCTCGTAAAGTAGAAATTGCCGGAAAGCCACGTTTGGTAGGTAACGGCGATCATCTTAAATTCAGGGCAAAGCAAAATAGTAAGGCTTTCGATGCCATTGCCTTCAATATGGGAAAACATTACTCAGATCTTCTAAGTGGAAAACCGTTCGATCTCGCTTTCGTAGTTGAGGAAAATGAATGTCAAGGCCGGAAATCAATTCAACTGAATATCCGTGATATTAAGTTGCGAGGAGGTTTGACTTGAAAATCACTAAGATCACAGGTATTGGTCACTACGTACCGGAAAATGTTGTCACCAATGCTGATATGGAAAAAATTATGGATACATCGGATGAGTGGATTACTACTCGCACTGGCATCAAGGAACGACGGCATGTGGTTGATGAAACCACATCGGACCTCGGCGTTAAGGCGGCAGAGAAAGCTCTCATCATGGCGAGGATAGATCCAAAAGATATAGATCTGATTATTTTCTCCACAATTTCATCAGACCATTACTTCCCCGGATGTGCTACTCAAATTCAGGATAGAATGGGGATGAAAAACATTGGGGCTTTCGACCTAAAAGCTGCGTGTTCAGGCTTTATCTATGGCCTGAGTGTAGCAGACCAATTCATCAAATCCGGCGTACATGAAAGAATCCTATTAGTAGGTGCTGAAGCACAGAGTGTTGCGATTAAATTTGATTCTGAGCACCGCGATTTAGCCGTCCTATTCGGTGATGGTGCAGGAGCAGTGGTCCTCCAGCCTAGCGATGATGATACAGGAGTTCTTTCTACTCACCTTCATTCAGATGGATCTCATGTAGAAGATCTCTGGATGCCTGCACCCGGCAGCAATTTTAGACCCTTTATTTCCAAGGAAATAATCGATGATGAAATGCATATTCCATACATGAATGGTCGAGAAGTTTTTAAAAATGCTTCCATCCGTTTCCCTGAGGTCATTCAAGAAGCATTAAAACATAACAATCTTGCTCTGGAAGATATAAAACTCATCATTCCTCATCAGGCTAATCTGCGAATTTCTCAAATGGTTGCCAAACGACTTGGAGTAGCATTAGAAAAAATTTACAGTAACATTCACAGATACGGTAATACAACTGCTGCTTCTATCCCTATAGCTATGTCGGAAGCTCTGGATGAAGGGAAATTCAGCCAAGGGGACACTATTATCTTAGCGGCCTTCGGATCTGGATTTACATGGGCATCCGCTGCAATCAAGTGGTAGAGCTCTTTCATTGCGGAACATAAGGTTGGACGGTAAATTATCAATCTATTGATAACACAATCTTCAATGCTGGTATGATCGACCTACTTTTTACTGATGAGCATCTGATGCTCCGCGAAATGGTTCGGGAATTTGCCGCCAATGAAGTGGAACCTTTGGCTGCTGAGCTGGATCACGAGGCGCGGTTCCCCAGCGAAATCATAGAAAAGATGGCCGAGCTGGGACTCATGGGAATTCCTATCCCTGAGAAATACGGTGGTGCCGGGATGGACTTCGTTGCTTATATCACTGCTGTTTACGAATTAGGTAAAGTATGTGCTTCAACTGCCATTACAATGGCCGCTCACACATCTCTTGGGACGACACCGATCCTATTAGCTGGGTCAGAAGAACAAAAAGAAAAGTATCTGCCGCGTCTTGCCTCAGGAGACATTATTGGCGCCTTTGGACTAACAGAACCGGAAGCCGGAAGTGACGCTGGCGCAACCAAAACTACAGCTGTTCTTGATGGCGATGAATGGATTATCAACGGCGGTAAAATCTTCACTACAAACGCAGGGGTGGCAGGGGTTATAACTGTCACAGCGAAAGCGATAATAGATGGCAAAGAAAAAGGAATCGGCGCATTTATTATTGAAGCGGAAAACCCCGGACTCTCCATAGCTCCATTGGAGAAAAAGATGGGATGGAAAGCGTCTGACACTCGGCAAATTTTCTTTGAAGATCTTCGGATTCCTAAAGAAAATCTCCTCGGTAAACCAGCTGACGGCTTTAAAACATTTCTAAAGACTTTAACAGGAGGAAGAATTTCTGTGGGTGCTTTATCAGTTGGCACAGCTGAAGGTGCTTATGAGGCAGCTTTGAAATACAGCATAGAACGAGAGGCATTTGGCAAACCCATCCATAGGTTTCAGTCTGTAGGATTCAAATTAGCGGATATAGCCACTGAAATTGAAGCTTCTAAACTGCTGGTTTATAACGCTGCTCACAAATATAACTCAGGAGAGGACGTTACCAAAGAAGCTGCAATGGCAAAACTTTTTGCCTCTGAAACTGCAATGAGAAGTGCAACAGAAGCCATTCAGATTTTTGGCGGATACGGTTATATAAAGGAGTACCCCGTAGAGCGATACTTCCGCGATGCAAAAGTGCTTACTATCGGTGAAGGAACAAGTGAAATCCAAAAAATTATCATCTCCCGGGAAATCACTAAAAAATTCCTTGATAATCTTCCCGAGTCATAAACCATGCCTCTTAATAGAAGACAAAAACTTTCCACTGATTCTGTTAAACGGATTGATTTCCGGAATCGTATCATCATATTTGTTAGCTTGGCAATTCTTATTTCGCTGTTTTTACCTAGGGGGATAGGATTGGAATTCAATTACGAACTTGGTGATATCACCGAAGAAGAGATTGTTGCTGAATTCGACTTTCCCATTTACAAAGACGATGCAAAATATCGAGCTGATCAAAAAGCAGCTATAATGGAAGTTCCATACTATTTTGAACGTAAAGATGACATTAAGGAAGTTCAGTCTTCCCGCATCTTTGAATTACTAACAGTTCTTCAAAAAGTTCGAAGTGCTCGGCAGAATCTGAAAGAAGCGCAGCAGCAATGGTGGGAAGCCGGCGGGCAGGATGGTGGCCACGATCCCGATTACTTTGCTAGAGTGCAGGCAAGAGTTAAAACCGATAGTGCCTCTCTTTCTCAAGAACTTTCAAACTTCAATGCATCATATCCATTTGATTTGTCAAATTCAGAATGGCGTGAATTTCTTGGAAATGGTGAACCAAGAGCTGATAGGATCAATTATGAGGAGTTTGCTACATCTATTGATAACATATCCCGTGGACTTTGGACGTATGGAATCCTCTCAACAAACAAAAAAAATATCCAATCAGATGTTATTGACATCGTTTACAAAGGTATTCATGATGAAAATCTGAATAAAAATGATTTTCTTGACATACCGGAAGCTCTAGGTAAAGCACGAATCGAACTGGAGTCAAGTTACCTTGATCCAAATGATATTCGTCGAACCGTGGGAGCCAAAATCGTTGGAGAATTTCTCCGCCCTAATCTCATTTTCAACAGAGACAAGACACAAGCAGAACAAAACAAAAATAAAGCAGATGTTTCTCAATCTATAGACCACGTTTTTAAGAATGAGAGAATTGTAGATGCAAATACTCGGATCACACCTGAACATCTACAGAAAATAAAATCTTACATTCGTGCCTGGCAGGAAAAAAATGAGAAAGCTACTTTACTAGACATAGTTTCAGTTTGGATTGCACGCTTTCTTTTAGTCAGCATAGTACTATCCTTCTTTTTCACCTTTCTCAGAACATATCGACAGACTTTGTTTGAAAATAATAAAATGATCCTGCTCTTCAGTACCATGTACTTAATGATGGTTGTAGTAGGATGGACATTTGCAGTCTGGCTTGAACTTTCCGAGTATGCCATTCCAATAACAGTAGCAGCTATGGTATTTACTGTACTCCTTGATGCCCGAATAGCTGTCATGGCAACAGTTACCCTAGCAATTATTCTCGCCTTCATGGTAGGAAACAAACTTGACTTTGTAATTGTCTCTCTTTTCAGCAGTGTAGCTGCAGTATTCGCTGTTAGACAACTCCGTACTCGAATTCAGATATTTTATGCAATCCTCTATATCCTTGTAAGCGGCTCAGTAGCTATCATTAGTATCGGTCTGCTGAAAGACGCACACTGGAATTTTATTCTGGATAATCTCCTTTATTTAAGCGTGGGAGCGGTGTTGGCACCTTTTATTACTTACGGATTAAGTGCTCTTTATGAAATCGTCTTCGGTATCACTTCCGACCTAACACTACTGGAATTGACTGATTTTAATCATCCTCTTCTGAAACGATTGTCCCAAGAAGCAAATGGGACATTTAATCACAGTGTGGTGGTGGGGAATCTGGCGGAATCGTGTGCCAATGCAGTAGGTGCCAATCCTCTTCTTTGTCGAGTTGGTGCTTATTATCATGACATAGGAAAAATGATACGCCCAGAATATTATATCGAAAATCAGATGGAGGGAGATAATAAACATGACACACTTTCACCCACCCTCTCAGCTACTATTATCAGCAGCCATGTTAAAGACGGCTTAAAGCTTGCTCGTGAATACCGGTTGCCTTCTCTAATCAGCGATTTTATCCCCATGCATCACGGTACCACACGAATCGACTATTTTTATCGGCGAGCAATTGAACTGGCCGATGGTGATGAATCTAAAGTCAATGAATCAGATTTTCAATATTCAGGACCTACTCCCAACACAAAAGAGACTGGTATTCTAATGATCTGCGAAGCTGTGGAAGCGGCTGTCCGTTCCATCAAGAAACCTACTTTAGGGAGCATCGAAGCGATGGTTGATAAAATCACAGAGAAAAGATTGAAAGAAGGTCAATTGGATAATTGCCCTCTCACCATGAGAGACCTGGCAAAACTGAAAGGTGACGTCCGAGGTAAACACGGACTGCTGCCAGTTATTCGAGGAATCTATCATATTCGTGTTGAGTACCCTGGTACAAAAACAACTGACTCAACACCTGCCACATGATAACTGTTACCATCACTCAAGGGGATGGTATTTTAGATGTAAACTCCTCCACTGTCGAACAACTAATAGAGACTGTTCTGAAAGATTCTAATATTTCTGATGCTGAAATCAATGTGGTCCTTGGAACCGATGAATTGCTCCGACAGCTAAAATTGAAGTATTTTGATGAAAATGTTTTTACTGATGTTATTGCTTTTCGTCTGAATGATGAAGGAAGTGAGCTGGAAGGAGAAATCTATATCAGTCCGGAAAGAGCAGAAGAAAATGCCAATACATACGGAGTCTCTTTTCCCAATGAATTGGGGAGACTTATGGTTCATGGTACTCTCCACCTTTTGGGGTGGGAAGATGATGACATTGACAAAAAAATAGCTATGAGCAATGAGGAAGATCGGTTTCTTACTGAAATTGATGTCACAACACTGATCAAGTGAAAATTGCCCTAGAAATAGTTTTGTTTGTGGTGCTGCTTTCTCTTTCCGCTTTTTTCTCTGGAGCTGAAGCCGCCTTCTTTTCTTTAAAGGATTCCAAGAAGAGACAACAGTCTTCTAACTCTCATGTGTCAGATCTTCTCGCCAATCCTCGCCGTCTGCTCATAACCATCCTCACCGGCAATACAATCGTGAACAGTGCCATGGCATTTTTTGCGGCAATTATTACAGCTGATATCGCTAACTCCATGGACGCTAATCTCCCGCTTCTTCTAATCGCTGAAACGGTCATTCTCAGTATTGTCATCCTGATGGTGAGTGAGATTACACCTAAGATTCTCGCCATTCGAAAGTCTGAAGCTTTTGCCGAAAAGGTCGCTCTTCCCATTCGAATTTTCGGTGCTTTTCTTTACCCGTTGGCTGCGCTACTTTACAATTTTACACACCTCATCACTAGCTGGATTCCGCATGAAGAAGAGGAACTGTTCGACTCTGAAGATGAATTGAGAACTCTTGCAGATTTGGGCGCTGACCGCGGAACCCTGAAAGATGAAGAACGGCGGATGATCAAGTCAGTCTTCGATCTGGATGAGACGGCAGTGCGTGAAATCATGGTGCCTCGTATAGATATCATCGGAATGGAGCAGACAATTTCTCTCAAAAGTGCCATAGATATAATTCGTCAGAATCGTTTTTCAAAATTCCCTCTGTTCGAAGAGAGTATCGATAAAATTCGTGGGATTCTCTACGCCAAAGATCTGCTCCCGTATATCAATAGTGATGATTACAATGGAATTAAATTAGCTACCCTCATGCGAAAACCATTCTTCGTTCCTGAGACCAAACAGATTGACGACTTGCTGAAAGACTTTCAGGAACGGCGAGAGAATATCGCCATAGTTGTTGATGAGTTTGGCGGGACGGCTGGTCTCGTAACTGTCGAAGATATTGTGGAGGAAGTGGTTGGCGAAATACAAGATGAATTCGATGAGGAAGAAAGGCTCCTTTACCCGCTGGACAAAGGACAATGGATGGTGGATGCCAAAACGACTATCAACGATTTAGTAGACGAAATCCCAATGGAATTTCCTGAAGAACGTGAATATGACACATTAGGCGGATTCATTTTTGAACAGTTTGGCGACATTCCGAAAGTCGGAGATGTTACAGTCTATCAAAATTACAGTTTTAAAGTGAAATCGCTGGAAGAGAATAGAATTCTCAAAATAGTATTGACTAAAATGGAGAACTCAGATGAATCACGGTGAGCAGTTTGAAGAATTGGTGAGAATTGTAGAAAAACTCCGAGGACCGGACGGCTGCCCATGGGACAAAGAGCAAACTCACGCTTCCCTCCTCCCTTTTTTCCTGGAGGAGGCGTACGAAGTTATCGAGACGGTGGATGAGGAGAACTGGGAAACTCTATCAGAGGAACTTGGAGATATACTCCTTCATGCTGTTTTCCAAACCAGCATTGGGGAAGAAAACGGGGAATTTACTCTGGAAGAAACTCTTAAAGGCATCAATGAAAAACTGGTAAGCCGCCACCCACACGTTTTTGGAGATAAACAGGCCGACAACGCCTTTCATGCCAAACAGAACTGGGAAGCAGCCAAGCAGAAGGAGAAAGGTCGCGAATCCCGATTAGACGGAGTTCCGAAGACACTTCCCGCACTGATCCGCGCTCAACGGCTACAGCAGAAAGCAGCCTATGTGGGCTTCGACTGGGAGGACGTGGAGCCTGTTTGGGATAAGATCCATGAAGAATTATCTGAACTCCGGGAAGCCCATAACGGAGGAGACAAAGAACATGTCTCGGAGGAGATGGGTGATCTCTTCTTCGCTCTGGTTAACCTCTGCCGATTCCTGGAAATCCCGGCTGAAGACGCCCTAAGGAAGACCAACGAGAAGTTCACATCCCGTTTCCTGCTGATTGAGAAAGAGCTGGCACGGCGCGGTAGTTCAGTAGATGGATCTTCGCTGGAAGAGATGGATGAGATTTGGGAAGCTGTGAAGAAGAAAGAGTGAAACAAAAAAGTGTAGTTATTTCTTGCTTATCACCTTTAACGCTTCCCGCCGGCTGAGGGGAGCCAGTTCATTCTCATCTATAAATTTCTGGACAACTGCTGGATCCGTTTTTGACTGTTCCCGCAATGCCCACCCTATTGCCTTCTGAATAAAGAACTCATCTGATTCTGACAGTTCTTGAATCGTTGAGAAGAGTAATTTCTCATCCGTCTCTTGTTTATACTTCAGCTGAAAGAGGATACAGACCCGCTGCAGCCAGAAATTACCTGATGCCATCCAGCGGGAGTAATTCGGGATAATGAGTTCAGGATCCTGTCTGAATCGAACTCCTACAATCCGTGTCGCAAGCCAGTCCACCGTATCCCACCAAGATTTCGTCACAATCAGATGTTCAAGCAACTTAATCTCAACCTTAACCCGCTTCTTCACCAGCCGCTCCAATATATCGAGTGCAGCATACTGAAGCTCCCGTTGAGGCAAATCCCACATTTCCCGAATGACTTCTTCGTAGTCTTTTTCGCTGGGAATACCGTGAAAGGCGAGAAATTTCTTTGTCAGCTCCTTCCGTTCAACGGACTTGATACCGAAGAATTCAAACTTGTCCTTCATGTACCGCTTCATTTGAATGGAATTTTCAGGGTGAGCATTTTGGGAAAAGAGTTTCTGTAAGGGAGCTATATACGATCGCACCGAATCAGTCAGATAGAATCTTTAGATAAACTTTTCTCGTCCGCGGTCCATCAAAATCGCAGAGAAAGATACCCTGCCAAGTCCCTAAGACGAGTTTCCCATCCTCGATAAACACCTGTTCAGATGAACCTATCAGACTCGTCTTGATGTGGCTGTCGGCGTTGCCTTCAAGGTGGGAATAACCTGCATCACGGGGCGCCAGCTTGGCTAACTGCATCTTAATATCTGAGGCAACATCCCGATCGGCGCTCTCGTTGATGGTGACACCGCAGGTTGTGTGGGGAACGTAGATTGTGATAATTCCATTCTGCACCCCGCTGGATGCAACCTCTTCCCGTACCCGGGAGGTGATATCCGCGAAATCCACCTGCTGACCGGTGCTAACACTGAGTGTGATCATAACTGAATTCTACACTTCAGTGAGTTGAATGGCAAGAATAGAAAACCCTACCAAACAGAAATAAAAAAGCCCTCCTATATCTAGAAGGGCTTTTATGAATCGAATCGCCGATTATAGGTTTTCGGCATTCTCCGTTAGATAGGCTGCAACTCCTTCAGCCGTATTCACCATCCCTGCGTCTCCTTTTTGCCAACCGGCGGCACAAACCTGTCCGTTTTCTTCAAAAAACTGGAGCGCTTCCACGATCCGGACAACTTCATCCATGTTTCTTCCCAAAGGCTCGTCATTGACAACTTGGTGACGAACAATACCCTTTTGGTCAATTACGAAATTGGCCCGCATGGCTGTTCCTGCGGGATAATAAGAATCACCGCCATCGGATTGAATACCGTAAGCTTGTGCGATAGAGTGGTCCATATCTGCCGCAAGGGTGTATCTCAACTGTCCGACACCGCCATCATTAATAGCCGTGTTTTTCCATGCATAATGGCTATGATGAGAATCAATTGAAACTCCAACCACTTCTACGCCAAGTTCAGTCAGTTTATCCATTCTATGATCCATGGCGATCAACTCGGATGGGCATACGAAAGTAAAGTCCAGAGGATAAAAAAATACAACCGCATATTTACCATTCCGTACCTCAGTAAAATTATAATCACCCACAATTGAATTATCGGCTAATACAGCCTGCGTGGTGAAATCAGGTGCTTTCTTCCCTACAAGTACACTCATTATTTTTCCTCCATTATTGTATTGTGTTTATTGCATGTGCCAATGATGGTCATTTCCACGTCATCGACTTCAAAGTTATATTTTTCTCTTACGGATTTTCGGATATCCTCCTCAAGTAAATGAACGTCCATTAGGTCTCCGCAAATTTTACATTTCAAATGGTCATGGGGCTCTTGGTCCCAATCATACCGAACAACGGTACCGTCGTTTATAGTACGGACATTGCCGTTTGTTGCCAAACGTTTCAAATTTCGATAAACGGTTCCCAAACTGATCTCCGGTATCTGCTTCCGAGCCTGCTGAAAAACCCAATCCGCAGTTGGATGGGAATCGGTTCCCATGACAATTTCTAAAATCAGTTCCCGTTGTCTGCTGTATCGCATTATTTAGTTAAAGTACTGTTATGTAAGAATCAATATATAAACTAAGGGGAAAGAAAGCAATAAATAATAATGATTCCTATTATTATTTAATAATACAGTCTTGTTTAATTTCCACCCTCTAGATCCACTCCTTCAAACTCCTCAAAGCCAATTACCGGATTAATCCTGGCAATCGCATTCCCCGGAAGTTGGACTGAATAGTCTGTCCATTCGTCGCTTTCATCAAACCGAGGATCGGGTCGATAGTAGTCTGTGGAGATAAACTGGGCTCCGCTGGAGAGTGCACTGTCCCGGCGAGCTGTCTCACCTGTTCGGGCTTCTTCTGTATCAGAGTCAGCCCTCGTTCGTACCAAGTATCCTTCCAGCACGCGTTGTTCTATCTCCTCAGTGGGTGTATTCATCTTGAGGAAGCCGGCTTCAGGCGAACCGGGCTCCGAATCAGTAAATAGTATGCGGCCTGCCAAAGAAGGATATCCTTCCACATATAGATCACGTACTTCCCCACCGTTATCGAGAGCGAATATCACTTTCCCCCGTAATTCTCCCAGCTTAGGCCAACCATCCTCAAGGACTGCTTCTTCAAGTGTTTCCCGCTCACCCCTGACATAGTCCGGCGTTATAACCTTCTGCAGCTCCTCGCCTAACACATCGCGGATTTCCTCATCAAGATCATCAAGCATTGCTGCATCAATAGGTAGAGGATCGGTAAATCCGTTAAGGATAGAAATGAGGTCGCCAATTCCTTCATCCTTTACTTCAACAAGAATTAGAATAGGAAGATGAAGCGGATTTGCTTCTGACCACTGCTTTACTGTTCGAAGTGCATCGCGAAAGGTGATGTAATGAGTCTCAAAGTCCACATCCGGAAAATGGAGAATCTTGTAACCGGGACTGTCAAGAGCTGCAATTCCAGAAGCGACCGGTTCACCTAAGAAAGCATTCCCCAACCGATTAGCAAACAACCCTCCTTCCGGATCGGGATAGACATCCAGCTCAATCTGCCGGATGCCGTAGGTGGTAAACTGCTCTTCTAGCGGCAGATGAGTATAGTCAATTGATGTTGCCAAATCCTGCATAAAAGATCCGATGAGCGCCAGCATCCCCACAGACGGCGCAATGTGATAGCTGTTATGGCTGCCGATGACCTGTATCTCATTTAGCTTTAAAGAATTAACATCCGGTTCTGAAGCATTCTCTTCTTTGCAACTGAAGAAGACTATTGAAAAAACGAAAACAAAAAAGGTGGTCTTTAGGAATCGTATTGGAAAATTCATCAATGTTCCCGATGGTCATCAATGAATTGTGTCACATTAAAGAAAACTTCCTTGGGTACTTTTATCAATATGTCACCATCTAGTCGAATTACGATATAATGCTCGTGATCAATTTTATACTCACCTTCTACAATTCCTTTCTTACTGTTCAAATCCTTATAATTGTAAACTTTCCGTCCACTTAGTGAAGATGGAGGTTTCGCAAACCACAACCCTTTCTCAGCGGAAAATACCAAAGACCTCCCATCAAAGAGTTCATAATCTTCTGAAACAACTTTTACATCTTCAGGCAAAAGAGTATCAGAAATAATAATATCTATGCAAGAAATAAACCCCAAGCAGGCTATTAATAAGGTAACATAACAGTAGTTACGTATAACACTATCCTGATTCCGAATAAATAGACCTCGAGTTATTTTCATAATGGAATTTCTTTAAACTGTCCGGCAATGGCAATGGAAAAAAGAAGTGGTGAGTAGTTAAAACATAAGGCTGTTGACTTTCGATATCCTAATAGACTAACTTACTCCCCTATACACCATGAAGAAAAAAGTTCTCTTTATCTGCACCGGAAATTCCTGTCGCTCCCAAATGGCGGAAGGACTTCTCCGTCACTTGGCAGGAGATCACTTTGAGGTCTTCAGCGCCGGAACTCACCCAAGTCATGTCCACCCCATGAGTATCAGTATCATGACCGAAATAGGGATTGACATCTCCCACCACACTTCTGATGACATCGATCAGTACATTGGACAGGGAATTGACATCGTTATCACTGTTTGCGATTCTGCAAAAGAACTGTGTCCTACATTCCCGGAAGGAACTGAAAATATTCACTGGAGCATTCCGGATCCATTCACAGGGTGGAGTGATGATGAACGATTTCTGGCGAACTACAGAAGTTGTCGAGATCTCATTAAAGAACATCTAGAAGAATTCATCAAGAATCACTAAAACTGCGTGAGAATCCTCCCCTTACTTCTTCTGGCAACTTTTCCGCTTTCCGCTCAACTTATATTTTCCGAGATCATGTTCGATCTTGATGGATCAGACTCTCCTAACGAATTCGTAGAAGTTTACAACAGTGGTACCGATTCCGTTGATCTTTCTTTCTGGCAAATCAGCGATAAGTTCTCCACAGACGAACTGGTGGACGGCGGTATGGGAACCATCATCCCGCCGGAACGGTATGCACTGATCATGGAGGGAGATTATGACGAAGCAGCCGGCATTTATCTGAATCTTATTCCCGACTCTGTTCTTATCGTACGAGTGGACGACAGCAGCATCGGCAACGGTTTGAGCGCTTCGGATTCACTCTTTCTCTCTGATAGCACAGGCGTTGTCTCGGACAGTCTCGGCTGGAGCGATATTTCGGCTTCCGGCTTCTCCTACGAACGGAAACGGCTCGATCACTCCAATACTATCGCCAATTGGGCTACAAGCCTGGATTCTCTGGGCACACCCGGATTCTTGAATAGTGTAACCCCTCCACCGGTAGATGCCGCTCTCATCGCTTCTTCCATCATTCATTCTCCCGAGAATCCCACTCTCAGCGATATGGTAACTCTCACAGTCACCATATTTAACGAAGGGACCGAGACTATTTCCGGAGTTATGGAAGTTACTGAAACTTCTGACCTATTGGGTTCATCATCATTCACTGATCTTTCGGATAGTGATACAACCGATATAGCTATTTCTATCGGCACATTTTCTTCCGGGCAACATCTTCTTACCGTATCACTTTTAGTGAATGGAGATGCAGACACAACCGATAATTTTGCAGTCTACTCCCTAACTGTGCAATACACAGAAAAAGTGCTGACATTAAACGAAATTCATTATGCTCCCGATGCCGGAATTGCTGAATTCATCGAACTTGCAGTCCTCAGCAGCGATCAACTTGACCTCACGGGATGGCACTTTTCCGACAGCGATACTTCCAATCTCCGCTACCTCCCCGGAGAAACTGTGTCAGCAGGTGATTTGATTGTGATAAGCAACGATTCATCGTTGCTCCCTCATCTTCCTCTGGACGGTATTCTACTTGTATCACCGGATGGATTCCCAACCCTCAACAACAGCGGTGATGACATTTTTCTTTTCGATCCAGCAGGGACAGTAAATGATTCCATCAGTTTTTCTGATGACTGGGGTGGCGGAGACGGCCGTTCGCTGGAAAAGCTGAATCCGCAACTCGATTCTCCTGACCCAGACAACTGGGGAACCTGCACGGCAGTTGAAAAAATGTCGCCGGGATCAGATAACAGTATTCTCGTAGAAACCCTCCCGGAAGCTGGTAATATTTTGCTCGATCCGAACCCATTCTCACCGGATGGAGACAGTTTTGAAGATGAACTGCGAATTTCTTACAGCTTACCTTTTGCCCAGGCATATCTCACAATGCAGATTTTCGACAGCATAGGCAGAGAGGTGCGAACATTAGCGAAAAATCTCGTAACCGGAGCCGAAGGAATCCTCACCTGGGACGGCAGATTTGACCATGGTAATCGAGCAAGGATTGGAATCTACATCATTAAAGTGGAAGCGGTGGATCAGTCAACCGGACAGTCTGTTGAATGGGTGAAAACAGCTGTCCTTGCTGAAGTATTGAGGTGATTGCATTTAGCCATAAGAAATCCTATATTTGACGCCTATGATTGACAAAGATTTCACAGCTCTGTTCCACGTCCTCTCCAGCGAGCAGCAAATTCTGCAGCGGACAGATCAGAAGGCGTTTACCATACTTTCGATCCTGGGAGTGTTCATGGTGTTCTTTATGATCCACTTTACCAAGATGGAGTTTAACTGGTTTATCTTCATAATGACGATCATCTATTTTTTATCAGCTTTAATGACGATTATCCAACTGGTGTTAGTCATCGTACCGCGCGTTAGAAAAGACAAGTTCAACACCAAGAAAAGACCTGAGAATCCAACCTTTTTTGCTGGGATAGCTAAGTTTTCCACACCTGAAAGCTATGCTGCTCATCTTCAGAAAATATCTGGTGATCCGGATAAGGTCTATCAGCTGTTTGCCACTCAAGTTTTCTCCCTTGGAAAAATCAACCAATACAAGAATATCGCACTGAAACGATCTATACTATTTTTTGTATCAGCAATTACGTCTGAACTCATTATCATTATGTCCCTGGCGTGGACAATTGCCATGGGATGGCTTAAACCTGTTACAGACATTGCATTTTAATCCTTGAAATGGTTTCAGCAGGTAACAGGCTCATCACCATTCTAACCATTCAACTTAGAGACCTTTTCCTCATAGGCTTGATACTGACTTTTGCAGCTTGCAGTGCTACGGGTCCGCCCGGAGAAACAGGTCCACCCGGAGAACCCGGTCCGCCAGGAGAAGCGGGACTTGCCGGATCCGAAGGACCTGCAGGACCCATGGGGCCGCCGGGACCTGCCGGGAAATCTGCACCTGATAAGCTGATTCGAGAACTTGAGGATGCTCTACTGAAGTTGAAAACCTCTGAAACCGGGGAACAAATTATCTCTTCAGCCCACTTTACTTTTGGTCCGTTACCACCGAAGACGGGTTTCGTCCTCCTGTCTAATCTGGGAAAAATCTATACGATGAAAAATGCGGATCCGACCACGGTTGGGAGTAAGTTCAAATATCTAACCCGCATCGATTCGCGGAACGACTTCGTTGGGCTCACAATTCTACCTAAGACGGATGTATCCAAACCACATTTCCTGGCAGTTACTGCCTCAGGTCGCCATTACTACTCCAAGGACTTAAAAAAATGGACCTTTCAGGCTACAGCTCCACTGGCAGAGTAGTTCATAGAAAATAAAAAAGGGGTGGCAATCCACCCCTTTAAACGATGCTGTTGGAATCGGAACTAAATTCCCAATCCAAGCCGGATGTTGAGACTTCCAAATGTCCACACCTCTTCGCCCATAATATCTTCAAATTCACCAAAACTTTGACGATAGAAGACAAAAGTATCAATCATTAACAGCTTGAACTGGAAACCGGCTTGAACATGGAAACCTGATTTATCAATTTTATTTTCGTTCACAAACTCCTCCAGCTCGGCCTCAGAAAATTCCGGTTCCTCAGTAAGATCTCCCGTCAAGCTTTCCACCAATGAAAGATCTGCCAAAGGGGCAAACGTATGCATGTTATATCCGCCGCCGGCAAACAAATTACCGCCACCCAGAAACGGAATCCCCAAGCCGAAGATTTCCTTCCGTACTGTGATATGTGTAGAGACACCTCCCCAGTAACCATTGTAGGGCCCAGCGGTACCCAAATTGTTAGTGAATTCAAAATCGTATTCACTTGCAGTCACTTGGATATCCGCTTCTAAGTCCACAATTGGGATTATATCCAAATACAGATACACACCCAGATTAAAAGGATTGGCAAATTCACCAGTTGTAACCGTAATAAAGCCAGTCTCATCAACATCTTCGGTAGATGCAACTGTGAACGCTCCTTGGCCTAATTGGAACCCAATACCACCGATAGCGGCAAGTGGCGAAACAGTTATGGTTGAAGCGACCAATGCAAACAATATTATTTTTTTCATGACATACCTCCTTTGAGTAAGAAATTATTAACTTGTATCAATTTAGAACTTTCTCATCAAAGAGACATACACAATTTCCTTTTATTTCTAAGAAACCATAATACTGCGTGATTCGTAGCACAGACAAATTTTGGGATATAAATCTGATTTGTCTGAGTAAAAACGATTGAATCTCCCTCGATGGTTGTCTAAATTGATTCAATCGATTTAGAAACTCCAGTGAAACACTACTACATTTCATCACTGCTTGTTCTTCTTATGCTGACAAATCTTCATGGTCAGGATTACCTCTGGCCTGTGGATCTGCCCCGCAGGATATCCTCAAATTTCGGAGAAACCCGGCCGAGACGGTTCCATGCCGGCCTGGATATTCAAACAAAAGGGGTCAACGGTTTTGAGCTAAAAGCTATTGCATCTGGTCACATCTGGAGAGTACGAACATCATCGTCCGGTTATGGCAGAGCGCTTTACCTGAAACTAGATGACGGGAACATTGCTGTGTACGCCCATCTGGATCGCTTCAGCCCTATTCTGGAAGATCTAATTTCTCTGGAGCAGGAAAGGTTGAACTCGTACACCGTTGATAAATATTTTGCTCCTGGGGATTTTGTGGTACAAAAAGGCGACTTGCTAGGTTTCTCCGGTGAGAGCGGAGGCGCATACGGTCCACATTTACATTTCGAAATTCGAGACGGAGACAGTCGTCCCTTAAATCCTCTTACCAACGGTTTTTCACTTGAAGATGGTCGCCTTCCGGTACCGGAAGCTATTTCCATCACTCCACTAGATAAAGATGCAGTTATCAACGGTTCACCTTTACCTCAGATTTTTCCTCTTCAGAGAATCAAAACTCGAGAATACGCTTTTATGGATACCATCCATGTTTTCGGTAAAGTAGGTTTGGGTATTTCAGTCGTGGATCATATGTCTTGGATGCAAAACAAATTCAATATCTATGGAGCTGTGCTATCTGTGGATGATAATGAGCAGTACCGTGTAGAATTTGAAAGATTTGCCTATGACCAATCGAAGCTAATAGAATTGGAACGGGATTATTCACTCGAACGATTGAATGATGGTGAATTTCATCGTCTTTTCGCAGATGAAAACAGTCATGGATTGGCCTTTATTTCAAAGCAATCGGATGGGAAGTTGGCACTTTCTCCCGGATACCATCGAGTATCAATCAAACTGTATGATGCTCAGAAGAACCTTGTGAATATTAAAGGTGTTATTTATCAAGCACCTCCTATTGATATTTCAGTTTCAGAAATAGAGAGAACAAAGACTTCTGTCAAGTTTCGTATTGAACCGAAAGGAATCCCGTTTCCTATTACCCATTTTTCCTGCTACTCGTTTAAGTCAAAAGGATTTCCTGAAGAAGCAATCAAAGCTACCGAGACTTCTAAGGATGGTAATGGAGTGATTGTCACATTACCATTAGAAGATATCAACAACAAAGTTTTGCAATTTATCGGGATAAACAGTCAAGGTGCTGTGAGCTCACCATTTCATACATCCATAAATATCACTCCTGCAGATTACATGACGGTTGACCTCGACTTGACTATTCGGCATTTGGAGGAATCGGTAGTAATACAGGTTGAGGTTGAATCCTATCTGGATAAATTTCCTGAGCTCACATTACGAAATTCTCACATCCTCGATCTCACAGATTTACAGCAAGTCACTCCTACAGCTTTTATCACTCGTCCGTTGTCACTGGAAGAATTTGGCGGTACGACTGAAATAGTCGTCTCCTTCCACGGATCTCCGGTTAGAGAATCGTGGTTTCCAATTCGCTCTAAGTTATCAGACAATAGTAAGCAGACAGCAGCTGTCTCTCCCGGCGGTGACTGTTCCATCCAGGTTTCGCCGACGTCTTTTTACAATACCACAGCTTATTGGGTAGAAGATGTCAATTCACCTGTGCCCGTTGAAGGTGGAACTTTCCTCACAAAGGCCTACCAACTCCAGCCTTTCGATCGACCGTTACAAGATTCAGCCAATGTGGCTATAAAACTTCCCAACTACATCCGGGATTTCTCCAAATCAGGAATATTTTATTACGATAAAGATGACGGCTGGACCTATCTCTCAAGTCGGTTTGACGAAAAAAAATGGATGTTTTTTACTTCGCTAAAGAGCCTGGAAGCATTAACAGTAATTCAAGATACAATTCAGCCGGTGATAGAAAACACTTTTCCTGGAAACGGTGGCAGTTACGCTTTTGAAGACGTTCAGTTGCTTAAAGCTTCAGTCCAAGATGTACTGGCGGGTATTGAAGGTGACAAATCAATATCCATGATACTGGATAACAAAAATCTTCTCTTTGAGTATCATCCCATAAAGGAAGAAGTTTCATTTCGACTGAAAAAACCATTGGATAGCGGAGATCATCTCTTAATAATAACAGCAGAAGATCAAGTAGGTAACACTTCTGCCAAAGAAATCAGTTTCAACATTAGGTAAAAGCTCATGCTGATTCCCCTCCGAGACGAAAATCCGAGAGTCATCATTCCGAAGGTAACCTATGCCATCGTGGCTTTGAATGTGGTGGTATTTCTACTGCAGATGGGTTTTGGTTCGGATCCAAAATCTGACCTGGAGTTTACTCTTTCGTACGGTCTTATCCCAGCTACAGCCACAGGAACAGGAAGTGATGAGATCGTCCATGCTTGGGAAAAATCCCTCACTACCACAAACAGACAACAAGTGAAATTGGATGCCACGGTTCATTCACCACTTCTCACGATTTTCACTTCAATGTTCATGCACGGCGGTTTTATGCACATCCTTTGGAATATGGTATTTATCTGGATTTTCGCCGATAATATTGAAGGACTGTTCGGGCACACCCGCTTTCTAATTTTCTACCTCATATGCGGTATTGGAGCGGCCATAGCACAGATCATTAGTGATCCTTCATCTTTTATCCCGATGGTAGGCGCCAGTGGTGCTATAGCGGGTGTCCTCGGAGCTTATATGGTCTCCTTTCCTAAAGCCAAAGTGATTGCCTTCCTCCCCTTCTTTTTCTGGTGGGGGATGACCATGCGCATCCCTGCGCTCTTCTATCTCGGGTTTTGGTTCCTCATACAGCTTACCAACGGTTTGGGAACTATCGGTTTGGATACTACCGGCGGTGTAGCGTGGTTTGCTCATATCGGCGGATTTATTACCGGAATTGGAGCTCTCTATTTCATGAAAGCGTTAAACATCAGGAGAATATAATGGATGCATTACTAGAAGCAGCAAAAGAGGCCCGCTCAAGAGCATACGCACCTCATTCAGATTATTCTGTCGGAGCTGCAATCGAAACTGAAGACGGCTCAATAATTTTGGGATGTAACGTTGAATCTGCCAGTTACGGACTGACCATTTGTGCTGAACGAGTGGCGGTAACCGCTGCTATTGCCCAAAACCACCGATCCTTTAAAAGACTGGCAGTCGCTTCCAAAAACAAAGCATCTCTTTGCGGTGCCTGCAGGCAGGTCATCTGGGAATTGTGCGGGGACATCCCCATTACTCTCGTAGATGAATCTGGGAATGAAACATTAACTTCCGCCGGTGCTTTGCTACCGGAACCGTTTGACAACTCGAAATTGAAAAAATGAAAAGTCACATTCTAGTAGGAATTGCCGGCGGTTCCGGTTCAGGAAAAACTGTCGCTTCCCAAAATTTGGCTCCTTTATTCCCATCAAACGAAGTTGCCATCATTTCTCAAGATTCGTACTACAGGGATCGATCCGACTTGGGAATAGAGGAACGAGCAGCAATTAACTACGATCATCCTGATTCATTTGATTTTGATCTCATGAAACAGCAACTTATAACTTTCCTTGATGGAGATACAATTGAGATTCCCATCTATGATTTTGCCACTCATACCCGCATGAGAGAGACAGAAACTGTTCATTCTGTCCCCATTGTGATTGTAGAAGGGCTCATGATACTCGGTGTAGAATTTCTCCGTAAATTAATGGATGTGAAAGTTTACGTAGACGTTCCAGCAGACATCCGTTTCATCCGCCGTCTTAAACGTGATATTGAGGAGCGTGACAGAGATGTAAAAAGTGTCGTTCATCAATATCTTGAGACTGTTCGTCCTATGCATGAGCAATTTGTGGAAAAAACGAAAAATTATGCGGATATTATCATCCCCGACGGAGGGAATAATCAGACTGCTATAAATCTTATTCAGGAAAAGATTCAACTCCTTCTGACAGCTTAAGAGATATTATCTATGCCTACCCATAGCCCGCGCGAATCTGGATGGATAGAAATCATTTGCGGGAGTATGTTCAGCGGTAAAACTGAAGAACTTATTCGCAGATTAAGGCGAGCAGAGATTGCCAAACAGTCTGTAGAAATCTTCAAACCGAAAATTGATAGCCGCTATCATGCAGACCACATCGTATCTCATGACCAATCCAAGATGAAATCACAGACTGTAGATTCATCTACAGATATTCTACGGCGATCTGAAAACGCCGAGGTTATTGGAATTGATGAAGCACAATTCTTCGATGATAAACTGATCGATGTATGTATAGAGTTGGCTCGATTGAAGAAACGAGTCATTGTAGCAGGATTGGATAAGGATTATCTAGCCGACCCGTTCGGCCCAATACCTGCGCTGCTGGCTGAAGCAGAATACATCACCAAGACCCTGGCTATCTGTGTCATATGCGGAAATCCCGCAAACTATACACAACGGTTATCAGAAGAGAGTGAACGAATCATCATCGGGGAAAAAGAACTCTACGAAGCGCGATGTCGAAACTGTTATGAATCACCTGATTAAATAGAAGAATAATGGAAAGACTTATAGGATTATTAGGAATTGTAGTGCTTTTAGGGATAGCCTGGCTGCTTTCGAACAACAAGAAAAAAATTGACAAACGTATCGTTCTGTGGGGATTTGGGCTTCAGTTGTTTTTTGCCTTATTCATTCTCAAAACTCCCATTGGACAGCCGTTTTTTTCAGCAGTCGATGGAGTTCTCCGAAAGTTGATCAGTTTTTCTGATGCTGGAGGTGATTTCCTATTCAAAACTTTCAGCAGCGGTGTTGTAGAAGGACCACTTCTCAACTTTGCATTTAGGGCTCTGCCTACCATTATTTTCTTCTCTGCTCTTATGGCACTCTTTTACCATTTAGGAATCATGCAGTTTATAGTTCGTGGAATTTCATGGGCAATGC
>MDSZ01121258.1_pt1 | contig 25334 bp, 25 predicted proteins | sample 811201 | NCBI WGS metagenome assembly MDSZ01 (sample SAMN05326647, study PRJNA326480) | marine metagenome | isolation source: seawater | place: Indian Ocean: North | collected 2010
GCTCCAGATACACCAACAAAATCTTTATTGAATGCCTGAGCATAATTCATTATTTTCGTAGGGGTGTCTCTATCTGGATCAACAGAAACCATAGTAAAAGTTATGTCTTTGAGTAATTCTGGTGATTCGGCCGCTAATAAATCTGAAGTCTTAGCTATTTGATTCATGGTCATGGGACACATGTCTGGACAAGAGGCGAAGCCCATAAAAATTAAGTTCCATTGGTCTTTGAAATTGTCATTAGTGAAAGCTTCATTACCCGAAGCAAGTTTAAAATCACTCAACTCTCTTTTGGTATTTAACTTGTAGAATTTTAAAAGTTTGTATTGATCAGCAGTTAATTCTTTTTCCGTGACTGTGTCATAAACAAATAGTCCAATCACCATTGAAATGATTGCTAAACAGGAAATTACTGTATATCTAATATTATTATTTTGACTCATAGCTAAAAGAGGATTCTATCCAATGGCATGGAAATAAACAAAACTGTTAAATAAATTATTGAGTAAAAAAAGAATGGAATGGCTTTTTTATTATCTCGATCCATCTTAAAGGTAATGGCTAGGTAAATTAAAATGCCTCCGAGAAAAGAAGACACAGCAAGATACAACACTCCTAAAAAACCTGTTGCAAAAGGAAGCCAAGAAACTGCTAACAATAAAAATGAATAAAGTACGATTTGTGTCTTTGTATAAGAAACTCCTTTAATTACCGGCATCATCGGGACCCCTGCATTTGCATAATCCTCTTTTCTATCAATAGCTAAAGCCCAAAAATGAGGAGGCGTCCAAATGAAAACTATTAAAACAAGTAATAATGGCAGAGAATCAATTGAGCCTGTGACAGAGACCCAACCTAAAAGTGGAGGCATTGCCCCAGCTAAACCGCCTATTACAATGTTTTGTGTTCCTGTATATTTTAAAATTTTTGTATAAAAGAAAGCATAAAAAACCCAAGTCCAGAACGTTAAAAACCACGATAAAAAGTTGTTAAAAGTTAATAAAATAAAAGAGCCAACTGTCAGCAAAAGAAAAGCAAACGCAATAGCATTAGACATCGGAATGGCATTTTGAACCAAGGGTCTCTTGCTAGTTCGTTTCATTTTACTGTCGATCGAAACATCTAAAATTTGATTCGTCGCTGCACTGGATGCTGCAATCATTCCAATTCCGATAATCCCAGTAAAAACCTGAAAAAGATTTGAAGCAAAACCTTCAGCTAAAAACATTGAGGTGGCTGCAGTCAGAACCAAAAGATAAATAATGCTTGGCTTAGTAAGCTCTAGATAAGCGCTGATGTTGGATTTTGAATATTTTAGGCTATCTGTTGACACTGATCTTAAGTCTAAAGTAAGAAATTGCTAATAACAAAAATAAAGCCCCTAAATTATGAGCTATAGCTACATATAAAGGAAGGCGATAAATAATATTTGAAATACCTAATAGCAACTGAAGGAGCAAAAAGAAACTTAAGACTCCTGAATATTTTTTTAGTTTTTCACTATAAAAAGAAGCGATCAAAGCGACGAAATAAAAGGTAACTAATATTGCTCCCAATCTATGTACTAAATGGATTGCAGTCCTGGACTGGTGATCTAATTTTCCACCCAAATAATCTGGTCCGATGCTTTGCATAAAGTTAAATCCCATTCGAAAATCTGAATCTGGCAAAATTTGTCCCTGGCAAAGAGGAAAATCTGGGCAGGCAAAAGCTGCATAGTTTGAGCTGAGCCAAACTCCAAGAATAATCTGGGCAACCAAGACGGGAAAAGCAAAATTTAAAAGTTTAAAAGTTTTTTTACTAACTCCATAAGGCTCGCTGGATCCAGTGTCTAAATCTTTCAATTTCATATAAGTAAGAAATAAGAGAGTTGTGGTAGCAAACCCACCCAATAAATGCATCGTTACGACCTGCGGCCAGAGTTTTAAGCTAACCGTCAAATATCCAAAAGTTGACTGACACAAAACCAAAACAACTAATGCCCCCGTTAACTTAGTTACCAATGAATTGTAAGGTTTCAAATAAAGCGACATTATAAAAATCCCTATAATCAATAACCCTAAAAAACCAGCAAAATATCTATGCACTACTTCAGGAATCGCCTTTTCTATTTCAAATTTTCTTTCCGGATATAATTCATTTGCTTGAGCTATTTCTGTCTCGGTCATAGGAAAAATTGCGAACCCATAACATCCTGGCCAGTCCGGACAGCCTAACCCTGCATCTACTAATCTAGTCCAAGCTCCCAAACTCACTACTCCGAACGCTAAAAAAACGCCAAGAAAAGCAATAATTTTTAATTTTTTTAAACTAACCAATTTTGGATGCCTTTAATAATTTCTTTAAGTCAGCTAAAAGCTTTTTTCCATCAATATCCCCAGAGTAATAAAGAATTACGTTACCCAAAGGATCTGCCACAAATAAATTAGTGGATTGGAAAAGGTTTACTTTTGATTCTTTAAATTTACTCTCAACTAAATCTAAATCATTTATCGTAATGAAATTTAAGTCTTCATAACTAGAGGTAAGACTTGGTTCAAGTATTTTTAATTCGTCTGCAGTTGAAGCTACATATCTTTTAAATCTTCCCTGCTCTCTTGATAACAAAACGTTAACTTGTCTGGCAATGTAAATAGTCTCTAAACAAGTTTCATCACACCTATCTTTAATAAATGTAATCATCATCCATTTTCTTTCCATGCTATCAATATCCAAATATTGATAATCTAATTCCAAGTCTAATTCTCCTAAGTACAAACTAGGCTCAATTAAATCTCCATAATTAACTTTAGTTTTAGGCCCGAAACCCAAGTAGTACCATGCTGTGCTCAAGGTAATAACCAATATAGGAATTAAAAATATCGTTAAGGCAATATAAAAACCTTTATTTTGATTCATTTCTTTTTCCTCTAAAAAGATAGACGCAAACTCCGACCAAAATTACTACTGATAGCCCAAACCACTGGAAGGCATAGCCAAAATGTCGGTAAGAGGACAAATTAATTGGCTTCCAAATAGAAGTAAAACTTGCAGGAGATAAATCAGAAAGTTCTAAAACAAAATCTTTCAAATCTCTACCAATGATGCTTTTTATTTCATCTAAATCTAATGATTGAATTAAGAAAAGAGAACTCTCCAATTCAAAGGTTGTATTTGAACTTAAAGTTAAACCTCTAGAAGACGGTCTTAAGGTACCTACAAGCGACAAGGATTCTGTAGGAGTTTTTATTCTTTTAAAATTTTTTCTATCAGTCATTTCTATCCAACCTCTAGAGATCATTAATGCTGAGCCATCATCTAATTCAAAAGGGCTCAGTACCACTACTCCTGGTTTTCCGTTATGTATTTTATTATCTAGATAGAAAAGATCTTCTAAAAATCTCCCTTTAATAGATACGTTTCGATACAAATTGATTTCTGAATCGAGATTATAAGTTATTTCTTCTATGGGATAAGACTGCTGTAAAGAATAGGTATTTTCTAATTCCTTTTTTTCATAACCTCTATTTATTTGCCAAACGCCAAGAGATAATGTCAATGTAAATAAAGCGAAAAAAGTAATTAGCGCTGCCCATCTAACTTTTTCCATAATTAAACTATACTACCAACCATGATTTTCAAAATAATAATTCTCATACTTGCTGCCGCTATGTTGATTAGTCTCTTTTCAAGTGCCTTTTTTTTAGTAAAAGACAAGGGATCAACTTCGAGGGCATTCTACACTTTGAGAGTTAGAGTTACTTTAGCTCTTCTAATATTGGCTACGCTTGCTATTGGTATTACGACTGGAAATTTGGAAGTTGGAGCCCCTTGGGGTTAAAAAACATACACTACAAGTACCAAAAGAATCCAAACGACATCAACAAAGTGCCAATACCAAGATCCGGCAGCTAATCCAAAATGTTCGTGCTCACTAAAAGCTCCCCTGAAGCCTCTGATTGTCATTATCGTCAAAATAATGGCTCCAAGGCAGACGTGAAATCCATGAAAACCGGTCATTAAAAAGAAAGTAGTACCATAAATACCAGCTCCCAAAGTTAGACCCATATGAGCATAAGCCTCGTAGTACTCAACACTTTGTAAAACAACAAAAATGTAACCAAGCGTCAGAGTTGCTACCATCCAAAGTTTGAAGCCTTTTCGGTTTCCTTTTTTCAATGCAGCCTCCGCTAGAGCAATAGTTCCACTTGAGGTTACCAAACATAGAGTATTCCAAAAAGGTAACCAAGTGTGAATCTTGCTCAAGGCTGGAAGTGACATATTGTGGTGAGCGCCAGGAAATCTTTCATTATCTGGCGTCTCCATCAAAGGCCAGCTAGCCTCAAATCCAGGCCATAAAATATTAGCTATGCCTTTTTCGCCTTCCCCACCTAACCAAGGAACAGCAAAAATTCTTACATAGCCTAGAGCCAAGAAGAAGGCAAAGAAAAACATGACTTCTGAAAAAATAAACCAAGACATCCCATGCACAAAGGACGTGTTCAGTTGATCACTGTACATCCCCTTATCGTTTTCTTTGATAACTTCAGAGAACCAAAAAAACATTGTGCCCCACATCAAAAGAAAGCTTGAAATTAGGATCCAATGTGAGAAAGAGTCCTCTTTTCCAAGATCATTTATGGTGTAACCCGCACCATAAACAAACAGCAGTAGAGAGAGGGCCATGAAAATTGGCAATTTGCTACTGGCTGGAACGTAATAAGAAGATTCTGAGCTCATTATTTATATGCAAACTGTTCGGTCACATCGAACAAAGTATACCCCAAAGCTAAAGATGAGATATCATTTGGGATCTCCGGGTCAATTATAAATTTTACTGGGATCGTAATAGATTCGCCTGCAGCAAGATATTGTTGTTCAAAACAAAAACATTCTGTTTTGTGAAAATATTTTGCTCCACGACCAGGAGAAACACTAGGGATCGCTTGAGCAACCATTGGCTCAGTCGTAGTATTTGTAAAAGTAAAATTCATTAAGTAATCCTTACCGGTTTCTATCTTCATTTGCGGTGAGTCGGATTTAAAACCCCAAGGCATGTTTTTATTATTAAGGGTCACAAAAGTAACCTTCATAGTTCTAGTCTCTATTTCTTCGTCATAAGAAGAAAAAGTTGGCCCAGTCACTTTTCCATTCAAACCAGTGATGTCACAGAAAATATCGTATAAAGGAACTAAACCGAAACCAAAGCCAAACATCCCAAATGTAAGAAGAAACAACCGAAATACATTTTTTGTTTGGCCCATAGGTTAATTATTCGTTTGTGGATTAGTTAAGTCTGGTGAGGTTTCGAAGGTATGATAAGGCGCAGGTGAATCAACAGTCCACTCTAAACCTTTGCCCTTTGCTCCTTCCCAAACTTCTGCTGTAGCACTTTTACCATAGTAGACGCACTTTAGAACATTGAATAAGAATAGGAGCTGTGAAAGTCCAAATAAAAATGCACCAACACTTACGATCATATTGTAGTCAGCAAATTGCATTGCATAATCAGGTATTCTTCTGGGCATCCCTGCCAGTCCAACAAAATGCATTGGGAAGAAAGTTAAGTTCACGGATATAAAAGACAACCAAAAATGAGTCTTCCCTAAAACTTCATCGTACATGTAACCCGTCCACTTTGGCAGCCAATAATAAACTGCAGCCACAATAGAGAAAAGCGCTCCTGGAACAAGAACATAATGGAAGTGTGCAACCACAAAATAAGTATCATGATATTGAAAATCTGCAGGCGCTATCGCCAACATCAATCCTGAGAGACCTCCGATAGTAAACAGTGCCACAAAGGCAATAGCAAACAACATTGGTGTTTCAAATGTTAAGGAGCCCTTAAACATAGTTGATAACCAATTGAATACTTTAACTCCTGTAGGAATAGCAATTAACATGGTCGAATACATGAAAAATAATTCACCCGCAATAGGCATACCTACTGTGAACATGTGGTGCGCCCAAACAACAAAAGATAAAAGAGCAATTGAGGCGATCGCATAAACCATCGACGAATAGCCGAAAATTGGCTTTCTCGAAAAAGTCTCAATGATATGAGAAACGATTCCAAAAGCGGGCAAGATCATGATGTAAACTTCCGGATGTCCAAAAAACCAAAACACGTGCTGAAATAAAACAGGATCCCCTCCTCCTGCTGCACTAAAAAAACTGGTTCCAAAATGAATGTCCATCAACATCATGGTTACTGCTCCAGCCAAAACTGGCATCACCGCAATAAGCAGATAAGCTGTAATAAGCCATGACCAGACAAATAAAGGCATTTTCATAAGCGTCATACCTGGAGCTCTCATGTTAAGAATTGTGGTAATAATGTTAATTGATCCCATGATCGAGGAGGCTCCCATAATGTGGACAGAAAATATAAAGAAGGTGACAGTTGGGGGTGCATACTCAGTAGACAAAGGCGCATAAAAAGTCCAGCCAAAATTTGGTGCCCCACCTTCCATTAAAAAGGTCGAGAGCAAAACTCCAAATGCTGCTGGTAAAATCCAAAAACTTAAGTTATTTAACCTAGGCAAAGCCATATCTGGAGCACCTATTTGCATGGGAATCATCCAATTAGCTAAACCAACAAACGCCGGCATAATTACCCCGAAAACCATTATCAAACCATGATTGGTTACCATCTGATTGTAAAATTCTGGAGATACGATTTGACTTCCTGGCTCAAAAAGCTCGGCTCTTATCACCATGGCCATAGCTCCTCCCACAAAAAGCATGATGAAGCTGAACCAAAGATATAGTGAACCAATGTCCTTATGATTAGTTGTGTACAACCATCGAGAGAACCCTTTCGCTGGTCCGTGGTGATGATCGTCGTGATGTGACTCTATGACTGCACTCATTTTTTTCCTCTATAATTTATTTGTTTTGTAATCTAAAATTTCTTTCGGAGCAACTATTTCACCTGTTCCTGAAGCATCATTGCCCCAAGATTTTCTGGTATAAGTTATCACCGCAGCTATTTCAACTTCTGTTAATTGTTCTGCATAAGACTGCATTGCTGCACCTTGAACACCTTCCATTAAAATCTCAATTTGTCTGGCCTTATCATTCATGACAATGTCGCTTCCAGCTAAAGCGGGAAAAACTGGTGCTAATCCTTCACCATTGACTTGGTGACACGCCACACAATTTTTTTGATAAACCCCTTCGCCCATAGCCATTAATTCTTCAGTCGTCCAAAGTTTCTCGGTTAAAGCAGCTTGTTGAAGTTTTGCTTCTTTCTTTTGGATTATAAATTCTTTGTACTCATCTGGAGAAACCGCTTCGACTACTATCGGCATATATCCATGATATTGTCCGCACAACTCTGTACATTGTCCTCTAAATATTCCGGGCTCGTTTACTTGTGTCCAACCAGTGTTAACAAATCCAGGAATTGCGTCTTGTTTTATTGCGAAGTCTGGTACCCACCAAGAGTGAATGACATCGTTTGCAGTGATTAAAAATCTTATTCTAGCTCCGGTTGGAATAACTAGGTGTTCATCGACCTCAAGTAAATAATTTTCACCTTTAGGAGCTAAGTTATTTCTTTCATCAAGAGAGGTAGAAAGATTACTAAAAAAGCTCACTTCGTCTTCAATATACTCATACTGCCATTTCCACTGATGGCCGGTAATCAAAATATTAATATCTCCTTCAGTATCGTCATAAGCTCTAATCATTGTTATGGTCGCCGGAATAGACATTCCAATAAGGATAAGAGCGAAAAGGATTGTCCAAGTAAATTCTAAGAAAGTGCTGTCATCAAATTTTGCCGCTTCAACTCCCTCTTTTTTTCTATATTTAAATAAAATGAAAGCCATTGCGCTAAGAACCGCGACTCCTATGGCGAAACAGATCCAGAATATGGTCATATGTAAACCAAAAATTTCTTGACCAAGAGCTGTAGCTCCCGGAGACATGTTCACGTCGTCCCATCCAGCAAACACCGGCAGAGATATAAGTGGCAAAGCAAGTAAAATTATTCTAAAAATTATCATCACTCGAAACGTGTTAGATTGAAATTTTGTCAGTATTTTAGCGCATTCGAGGGCTAGTCTCTACGTGACTTAAGCGCCTCTTTTGTTTCGGGATTGAATCCGCTCCATTGACTAAATGAAGCCGCAGCTTGGTGAACTAACATACCCCACCCATCCAGCACAGTATGAACATTGCTGTCTTTAGCCATTTTCATAAAAAGTGTATCGCTCTGAGAGTAGTATAAATCAAGGGCTACAGAAGCTTTGTTAAAAATAGCTTTGTCTATATCAAGTGTTAGCTCTTTTGATGTGGAGATAGATGTTGCATTTATAACAATATCAAAAGTATTAAAATCTATACCTTTTAAACTTAAACCTGAGGGTATAAGAATAGAACTTTTCATCTGTAATCCGCTTGTTTCTTGGATTTCAGACACTAATTTAAATGATTTTTCGGGAGTTCTGTTTGCGACTATCACTTGTTTAGGATCTTCATTTAATAGCGAGGGAAGTATCCCCCTGCTTGCTCCTCCCGCGCCGATAACTAAGATGGTTTTATCTGTGATCTCAATTTTATTATTTTTAAAATCGTTAACTAGACCAATTCCATCTGTGCAGTCTGCAAAAATTTTATTTCCCCTCAGGTGCAACATATTTGCGGCTCCAGCTTGAAGCGCTCTTTCCGAAATTTCGTCTGCTGCTTCTAGAACTACTTCTTTTAGAGGAAGGGTTACGCTCAACCCAGATCCCTTGTTTGCAAAAAAATCTTTAACCCAATCAATGCATTGGTTTTTTTCAACCAAATATTTCTCAAATGAAATGTTTAAATCAAACTGTGCAGCAAATTCATAATGAATTTCTGGTGATCTGCTATGTTCTATGGGTGAGCCAATTACTCCAAGTTTCATTTTCTAATCCATGTTCCAGTTATTAATTCTTGGACAGGAGTTGGTTTGTTAAGTTTGCCTAATTCGCCATCAACAATATGAAGAGCTCTCCCAAAAATTTTTTTTATGTCTGACTCATTCTTAGCTGGCTCTTCTCCACTCAAATTTGCGGAGGAAGAGCAAATAGGACTTTCTAATTCATTCGTAATTCTAATAACATCAGGATGCAAAGATAATCTTATCGCTACCAATCCAGTGTCTCCTTGAAGCCAAGTTGGAATTTCATCACTGGCTGGAATCAACCATGTATGGGGTCCAGGAGATTTTTCAAAAAATGATTTTTTTTGATCCTTAGTTAGATGATTTATAAAATGACCTAGTTGATTTTCATTTCCAGCTAAAACTATTACACCTTTGTGCTTAGGTCTTTTTTTAATATCGAAGAGATTATCTACAGCAATCTCTGAAAAAGGATTACAACCTAAGCCCCAAACTCCTTCTGTAGGATGAGCAAAAACCTGATCATTATTGAATATTTTCTGTAAAACTGACATTAACTTCTTTAAAGTTCGTCGAATTTCTTATTAAATTCCCTGAAGCTCGTCGTTTTCCTTTTTTAGTTGTTCTTTGTTAGCTTTTCTTGCTTCACTAATTGAGCTTTGTAGTTTTTCATCAGAAACAGAAAGAATTTGTGCTGCTAAATGGCCTGCATTTATCGCGCCTGCTTTACCTATAGCAACGGTAGCTACCGGAACTCCTTTCGGCATTTGTACCGTTGAGAGTAACGCGTCGAGACCGTTTAAAGGCCCACCATCACCAGGAACTCCTATTACTGGCAATGACGTGTGAGCAGCAATATTTCCAGCAAGATGGGCTGCCATTCCAGCTATGCCAATAAAGACTTTAGTTCCATCAGCAATTGCTGCTTGCAAGTGTTCTTGAAGATATTCAGGCATTCGGTGCGCGCTCAAAACATTTATGCTGTATTCAATTTCTAATTGTTTTAATACATCTCCAGCTGCTTCTGCTAATTCCATGTCGGTTTTAGAACCTATAACTATTGATACTTTCAAAATAAACCCTACCTAAAAAATATTACTTATAATTACATTTTATTTTAGATTAAAACATAAATGACTATAAGAAAAATTTTAACTTTTCCAGATCCAAAACTTAGAGAGGTTGCAAAAGAAGTTACTAATTTTGATTCCAATTTGAAGCAGCTTGCTGATGACCTTCTAGATACAATGTACGAATTCAAAGGAATTGGATTGGCAGCAATTCAAATAGGCGTCAGAAAAAGAATTATAGTTGCTGACATATCAGAAGAAAGACAAGAGCCTCACATTTTTGTAAATCCAAAAATTAAAGTCTTAAATGAAAATAAAAAGGGTGGTTACGATGAGGGGTGTTTATCAATTCCTGGATTTTACGAAGAAGTAATTCGACCAACTCAAGTAGAAATAAGTTTTCAAAATCTCTCTGGTGAAAATGAGAAAATAATTCCTGAAGGTTTATTAGGAGTAGTTGTTCAACATGAAACCGATCATCTAGATGGAAAACTTATGGTGGATTATATTTCTTCAGTCAAGAGACAACGCATTCGATCAAAGTTACTTAAACTTAAAAAATAAAATCTTATGAAAATTATTTTTGCTGGTACTCCTGAAATTGCAATAGAAACATTAACAACTATTCATGAGTCAGATCACGAATTAACTTTAGTTTTAACCAATGAAGACAAACCATCCGGTAGAGGGAAAAAAATTACTAAACCTCCTGTAAAGCTGTTTGCCGAAGACAATAATATTGAAGTCAAACAACCACCAATTTTGAAAGACAAAGACTTTATAGATTTTTTAAAATCTAAAGAAGCCGATCTATTCGTAGTTTTTGCTTATGGCCATTTGATACCAGAAGAAATACTAAAAATTTTCAAGAAGGGCGCGTTGAACATTCACACTTCTTTACTCCCTAAATTACGAGGTGCTGCACCAATTCAAAGAGCTATTATCAATGGGGACAAGTTGACCGGTGTAAGTTTTATGAAAATGGAAAAAGGTTTGGACACAGGCCCCGTTTACGAACAAGTTTTAATTGATATTGAACAAAGCGAAACATCTGGTAGCTTGGAAAGAAAAATGTCTAAAGTATCTTCTACTAAAATCTTAGAAGTTATTGATTCTATTGATAAAAATACTTTTAATTTAGTTAATCAAGACAACGAAAATGCATCTTACGCTCCTAAAATAATAAAGGAAGAATCCAAAATCGATTGGTCTACAACGGCTAATAAAATTACTAATCTTATTAATGGCTTAAGTCCCTCTCCTGCAACCTATAGTTTATTGAGTAGAGAAAGAATAAATTTTTATCTAGCTGAGACAGTTGCAATAGAAAGCCCTGGCCCAGGAAAAATTGTTGAAGTTTCAAAGAATAATTTATTTATTGGAGCAAAAGATTTCTGCGTAAGTATCAAAGAACTTTCCAGAGCTGGCAAAAAAAGGCAAAAGTATGAGTCCTTTTATAATGGATCTAAACAAATATTTTCACAAGAAAATTTTTTAAGCTAGTTACTAAAAAAAATATCTGGGAGTATAATTTTACAAGGGATAAAAATTGAACATAGTAATTTTAGGTGCCGGCCAAGTCGGTTCAGAACTCTCGGCTATTCTTGCATCCGATCATGACGTAACTCTGATTGATTTAAAACAAGAAAAACTTATGAAAATTTCTGATCATCACGATCTAAAAACCATCTGTGGGAATGCCTGCTATCCAAAAACATTGGAACAAGCTGAAATAGAAAAAGCTGATCTAGCTATAGCAATGACTCAATACGATGAAGTGAATATGGTTGCATGTCAGATGATTAAACATATTAGTAAGAAAACTAAAACCATGGCTCGTATTAGGGCTACACAATATTTAGGTGGGAAAGGTAGTGAAATTTTTGAAGCAGGAGATTACACAATAGATGTTGTCATCAGTCCTGAGAATTTAATTACAGATTTCATAAAAAGAATTATTGAAGTTCCTGGTGCAAATAAAGTTTTGGATTTTGGAAACGGTCAAGCATCAATGGTAAGCGTAAAAGCTAAAGGAGGTTTGATAACTGGTCATAAAATTTCAGAACTTAAAGAAATTATTCCTAGCGTGGACGTTAGAGTTGCTGCAATCAATAGAGATGAAAATTTAATAATCCCAAATGGTAGTGACACCATAAACAAGGGAGATGAAGTTTTTTTTATTTCGGCAAAGAAAGATATAAAAAAAGTTATATCAACAATCTACCAATACGATAAGGGATACAAAAATATAATGATTGCTGGAGGTGGAAGGATCGGTAGACGGTTAGCAAATTCTTTGGAATCTAAATATAGAGTAAAAATTATAGAAGCAGACAAAGAAAGGTGTGTTTACCTAAATGAAAAACTTGAAAACTCGTTAATCCTTCATGGAGATTCATCTGACTCAGAATTATTAGAAGAAGAAAATATAGATAATATGGATCTATTTTGTGCTTTGACAAATAATGATGAGGCAAACGTAATGTCATCTTTATTAGCAAAAAAACTGGGGGCAAAAAAAATTGTCTCTTTAGTTAATAAGCAAAATTATCTTGATTTAATTAAAGAAAATGAAGAAGTTGATATTACTATTGCTCCAACTGATATAGCTATTGGAGTTGTTTTAAAAAACCTATCAAAGAAAGAGCTAGTAACAGCTCATTCTCTTAAAAGAGGCAAAGCTGAAGCAATTGAAATAGTAGCAAAGTCATCTGAAAACGCAGAAAATATAGTTGGAAAAGATTTTGGGGAAATTTCAACACCTGAAGGAACTGTTATAGCTGCCATTTCAAGCGACGATAAAATAAAAATAGCCCATCACGATGTTAAAGTTGAAGAAAATGATCATTTAATAGTATTTCTGTCAGATTCCAGTAAATTCGAAGAAGTTGAGCGAAGATTAACGAAATAAAGGTGTTTTTGTGAAATTTAGACTAATTTCAAAGATATTAGGAACTGGATTGATATTATTTTCATTAATTCAGCTTGTTCCTGTTTTGATTTCGTTCATCTACAGTGAAACTAACTATTCAAGTTTCTTCCAATCAGCTTTAATAACTTTTGTGTCAGGATTATTCCTGTATGGCGTAAATTATAAAAAGGACTATGAAGACCTAAAAATAAGAGATGGATTCTTACTAATTGTTCTTTTATGGTTTGTATTCTCCATTTTTGCATCAATTCCTTTCATTTTACAGGAAAAATCTTTATCCATAGTGAATGCTTACTTCGAATCTGTCTCAGGTTTAACAACAACTGGAGCTACAATATTTACCAATCTTGATGTAGAGTTAAAATCCATTCTATTTTATAGGGCGCTATTGCAATGGGTTGGAGGTTTAGGGATTGTTGTCTTAGCGTTGGCACTATTTCCAATATTAGGCATTGGAGGAATGCAATTATATAGGGGAGAAGCCTCAAATCCTGTAAATAATAATAAATTAAGGCCAAAAATGGCTGAAACAGCCAAATCTTTGTGGTTTATTTACCTTTTTCTTACGATTATGTGTTTCTTTTGCTATAGATTTTCAGGAATGAGTAATTTTGACGCAATTACACATTCTTTCTCAACCATTGCTATAGGGGGATTCTCAAATTATGATGCAAGCTTTGCATATTTTTCCAATAATTTTATATATTTTTTCGCTTCGGTGTTTATGTTCCTGTCAGCGATGAGTTTTTCACTACATTTTGTAGCATTTAATAAGCTTGAACTTGGAGGATACTTTAAAGACAAAGAACTAAGTTTTTACAGCCTTATTTTATTTAGTTCGTTTTTAATTATTTTTATCGTTCTACAATCATCAATAGGTTTAGATAACATAGACACTTTAATTCTATCTCTGTTCCAAACAGTTTCCTTTGCGACTACCACAGGATTTGTAGTAACTGATCACTCTTCTTTGCCACTTTTCATTCCATATTTATTGATTGCTTTAGCTGGTATGGGGGCTTGTGCAGGATCCACTGGAGGAGGTTTAAAAGCTATTAGGATTTATATTCTTTACAGACAAGCAAAAAATGAATTAAAGAAATTAATTCACCCAAGTTCAGTCATACCTCTCAAGGTGGGAGATAATGTAATAGATTCAGATATCTCGGATTCTGTTTGGGGATTTGTCTCAGTTTACTTATTTGCATTATTTTTTGGGATACTATTAATATTAGCTACTGGCTTAAATATAGAAACTGCTTTTTCAACAATTTTCTCGTGCTTGAATAATCTCGGCCCTGCTTTGGGAGACGCGACAAATAACTATGCGTCATTAAATGATGTAAGCAAAATAATATTATCGTTTACAATGATACTTGGAAGATTAGAAATTTATACATTGCTAGTTTTATTTACAACCTTTTTCTGGAGATCTTAGTAAGCACTTACTATAGTTTAAATACCTAAATGACAGCAAAAAATATGGACGAGTTAGTTGCTCTTTGTAAAAGAAGGGGATTCATATTTCAGTCAAATGAGATCTACGGGGGCATCCAAGGTGTCTATGATTTTGGTCCTTTGGGAGTTGAATTAAAAAATAACTTAAAAGATTCTTGGTGGAGTTCTATCGTTTACGACAGAGATGATGTTGAGGGTATTGATGCGTCTATTTTGACTCATCCTGAAGTTCTTAAATATTCTGGTCATGAAGACACTTTTACTGATCCATTAGTGGATTGTAAATCTTGTGGTGAGAGATTTAGGGCAGATCAAATTCCTGATTATTGCAAAGATGAAGACCTTACTGAACCGAGACAATTTAATTTGATGTTTAAAACAAACATTGGTCCTGTTGATGACGGAGATAGTTTTGCTTATTTGAGGCCAGAAACTGCTCAGCAAATTTTTACTAATTTTAAAAATATAACAGATTCAACCTCTAAAAAGCCTCCTTTTGGAATAGCTCAAATTGGTAAAGCCTTCAGGAATGAAATTACACCAAGAAACTTTATTTTTAGAGTAAGAGAGTTTGAGCAAATGGAGCTAGAGTTTTTTGTTTTGCCTGGAGAAGATGAAAAATGGCATGAATATTGGGTTGAACAGAGATTAAACTGGTGGGAGGAGCAAGGAGTAAAAAGAGAGAGTATAGAGCTCTTGAATGTTGAAAAACATGAATTGGCTCATTACTCAAAAGCAACAGTAGATCTCATGTATAAATTTCCGCATGGATTAGAAGAGCTAGAAGGAATAGCAAATAGAACTGATTTTGACCTAGGTTCTCATAGTAAAAACCAGAATGAACTGAATCTTCAGTCTAAGACAAAGGAAAATAAGCGCTCTAATTCTAAATTAGCCATACAAAACGAAGATAAAACTTGGAGCGTTCCCTATGTAATTGAGCCTTCAGCGGGGGTAGAAAGAGGGTTTTTGGCTATACTAAATGAAGCTTACAGAGAAGAAGTGCTTGAAAATGGCACAAAAAGAGTAGTTTTAGGCTTAAAACCACATCTTTCGCCTATCAAAGCTGCGGTAGTGCCTCTTAAGAAAAATAATCCAGAATTAGTGGAATTAGCTAAAAAACTCAAGAAAACCTTACAAAATGAAAAATTGGGCAGGGTGATATTAGAAAACACTGGAAATATTGGGAAAAGTTACAGAAAACACGATGAAATAGGAACCCCAATCTGCATAACCGTCGATTTTGACAGCTTAGATAACAAGACAGTCACTGTTAGAAATAGAGATACGATGAATCAAGAGACTATTTCGATTGATAGCCTAACTGAGTTTTATAAGAAATCCTTAAATTGAAACCCAAATACATAGTTTTGGATAGAGATGGCGTAATTAACGTCGATTTGTTTGATTACGTTTTAGATACAAAAGATTTTAAATTTGAGGAAGGTAGTTTTGAAGCTTTGGTAGAGCTTGGAAAAAATAATTTTGAGATTGTAGTCGCAACAAACCAAAAATGTATAAATTTAGGATTAATCTCTTCTGAAGGAATAAAAGCTATTAATGACTATTGGGTAAATATTGTTACAAAAGACGGAGTGAAAATAAAATCAGTCGAAGTTTGCCCTCATAAAGACGAGGAAAATTGTGATTGTAGAAAACCTAAAACTGGACTTCTAAAAAATGCAGAAAAAAAACATGGCATAAGTCTCAAAGATTGTTACTTTGTTGGCGACAAATTATCAGATATTGAGTGCGCATTTACTCATGGGTGCAAACCAATTTTAGTAGAAACTGGATATGGAACTAGATCAGTTGCAGAAAGAGGATCGAGAGAAAATCTAATAATAGTGAAAAATTTGAGAGAGGCCGTTAAGAAAATAATTAGAGAATCCTAAATATCAATATTGCCAACCAAATTTACATTGGCCTCGATAAACTCTCTACGATTTTCTACATTATCTCCCATCAATTGTTCAAAAAGATCGCTTGCTTCATCAGCGTCATCAATTTTTACCTGAACCAATCTTCTTCCAACTGGATTCATAGTAGTCTCCCACAACTGATCAGGGTTCATTTCTCCCAATCCTTTGTATCTTTGTATGTTGAGACTTTTTCTTACATCTTCCATCAAGGCTCTTAAAGCAAGAAACAAATCATCAATTATTTCTGGGTTGTCATTCTTAATGATTGAACTTGTACCGGGTTTAACTTTTTTTGATTTTTCTTGATAAGCCAAAACTAACTTATAGTTTTTTGATTTAAAAAAGGATATTGGAATAAGATCTACCAAAGAGTTTCCAAATTTAGTCCTTGTACATATGATATTTTTTAATTTTTCATCAACGGATAAATTATTAGTTTCTGAAATTTTGTTAAACGAACTTACCCAGCTTTTTAATTCCTTTTCTGAAGAGCCTTTAGGAAAAGGTTTAACTTTTAGTAGTGTCATTAAAAAATCAAATGAAATATTTAGATCGGGTATTGAAGTAAGTTCTTCAAAATTTTTATAAGATTTTAAAAGCTCAGAAAATTCAGTTGATTTCATCGATGATGTTTTAGTTAAATTTAAAGTGTAATTTTCAGAAACTCTATCAAGCAAGAAATCTGTCAAAGCAGAATCATCTTTTAAATAAACATCTTTTTTTCCTTTAGAGACTTTATATAGCGGGGGTTGCGCAATAAATATATGCCCCGCTTCAACCAGCTCAGGCATTTGCCTATAAAAGAACGTCAATAGCAATGTCCTTATATGAGAGCCATCAACATCAGCATCTGTCATTACTATTATTGAATGATATCTTAACTTATCTAAGTCAAATTCATCTTTAATCCCGCAGCCTAATGCGGTGATTAACGTAACAATCTCATCCGAACCTAAAACTTTATCAATTCTTGCTTTTTCCACATTTAAGATCTTTCCTTTTAAAGGAAGAATTGCTTGATTTTGCCTATTTCTGCCCTGCTTAGCTGAGCCACCCGCTGATTCTCCCTCAACTAAATAAAGCTCGCTAATCGATGGGTCTTTTTCCTGGCAGTCTGATAACTTTCCTGGCAGGCCAAGACCGTCCAATACACCCTTTCTTCTTGTCATTTCTCTTGCTTTTCTAGCTGCTTCTCTTGCTCTAGCTGCATCAATTATTTTTGAGGCTATCGACTTAGCATCGCTAGGATTTTCTAAAAGATAATCAGTCAAATGCTTGTATGTCTCTTTTTCTACTACGGGTTGAATTTCTGAAGAAACTAACTTGTCTTTAGTTTGTGAAGAAAATTTTGGATCGGGTAATTTAGCTGAAATGATTGCAGTCAATCCTTCCCTTACATCTTCACCAGAAGTTTGTACAGATTCATTTTTTGCAAGATTCTCTTTTTCAATGTAATTGTTCATAGTCCTAGTAAGAGCGGTTCTAAAACCAATAAGATGACTTCCACCATCTTTTTGCGGAATATTATTTGTGAAACATTGAATATTTTCTTGATATGAATCGTTCCACTGTAATGCAACCTCTATAGAGATACCATCTGCTTGTTCTTGAATAAATCTAAAAGTTTTGTTTAAAGGAGTTTTATTTTTATTTTTAAATTCAACAAATTCAACTAACCCGCCATCTGATTTAAAGGTTTCAGCTTTTGAATTTCTTTCGTCTTTTAAAGAAATTTCAATTCCTGAATTTAAATATGAAAGTTCTCTAAGCTTTTTCCTGAGTATGTCGTAATCGAAAGATATAGAATCTCCAAAAATAATTTTAGAAGGTTTCACTTTAATTTCCGTTCCTTGTTCTTTAGTAGAACCAGAAGCTTTAATTTTATTTTTTGGGTTTCCATCTTGATAAGTTTGACGCCAAATTTTTCCATCTCGCCAAATTGTTAAATCTAAATTTTCTGAAAGGGCATTTACAACAGATACTCCTACACCATGAAGCCCCCCAGAAACTTTATAGGAATTGTCATCAAATTTTCCACCTGCGTGGAGCTTAGTCATTATTACTTCGGCAGCAGATATACCCTCTTCTTTATGATGATCAACTGGTATGCCACGACCATTATCTCTGATAGAAACTTCATCGTCTTCATGAATTATTACGTCAATTTTGTTGCAATATCCCGCTAATGCCTCATCGATTGAATTATCAACAACTTCAAAAACCATGTGATGCAAACCAGTACCATCATCAGTATCTCCGATATACATTCCTGGCCTCTTTTTAACGGCCTCGAGGCCCTTTAGAACCTTAATATTTGAGGAGTCGTATGAATCTGGAGAAGTGGTTTTTGTAGTCTTTTTAGACTGCTTTTTTGGCATAGAATATTATAAATCAATTAGTTGATTAATGGACTCATTTTCTATTTTTTTTACTGAAGTAATTATTTTTTGACCTTTTGTAATGTTTAAAAACTGCATAGCCAAATTCAAGTTTTTTTGATCCAATTCCGAAGCCAAATCATCTATAAGATATATTAAATTTTTATTTTCGAGTTTAGAAAAAAACTCTCCAAATGATAAAAAAACCAATAAAATCAATAGCTTCTGCTCTCCTCTCGATAGAATATTTCCACTTTTTTCACCTAAAACATTTATTTCTAAATCAAATTTATGAGCACCTGATTTTGTAAAACCTTTAGAAAGATCTTCTTCATATTCCTCTCTTAGTCGCCTTTCAAGGCTTTCGCCCTCCCAACCAGAGAAAAAAGAAATTTCTAATGTAGAAAGAATTTCAGACCACTTATTATCTTCTACCTTGCTTAATATGTTTTCTTCTAAATCTTCTAATACTTCAGTAACTATTTCTTTTCTAGAGATGTTTATTTCATTACTAATCTCAATCAACAATTTAGTCCAAACTGATATTTGTTCGACATCCTTCTCTTTTAAAGCTATGTTTCTTGAAAAAAGAATCTTTTTAAATTTTTTTAATTTTTCTAAATAATCATGTTTCACGTGAAACAGAAAATAATCTATAAATTCTCTCCTTACCTCTTTATTTTGTTCTAAAAATCTTAGACTAAAGTTATCCAACAAAAGAGGCAGCACATCATACTTATTGAAAGTTTCATAGTTATCTTTAATAAGAACTTTCCCAATTCTTTTCTCTATTATCTTCTTATCAGAATTAACTTTTGTGCTTATTCTAAAAAAATCATAATTTTTATTAATCATTGAATTTACACTATTAGTTCTAAAAGACTTAGACTTCAAAGAAAAATGAATCGCTTCCAAAAACGAAGTTTTACCGCAACCATTCTCGCCGTAAACTAGGATCGTATCTTTTAGGTCAAAGAAAGAATCTTCAAAAGATCTAAAATTTAAAAGGTGTAATTGATTAAGATACATGAAATCATAATCGCATCGGCATAATTACATGAACTAAGTTATCGTTTTTGTTGTTTTTAATAATACATGAATTTTCAGGCCCATAAAAAACGAAATCTACTTCAGCATTATGAATAACTGACAAAGATTCTTGAATATAACTAATATTAAAACCAATTTCTAAGTCGTCTCCGGAATAATCTACTGAAATTTCTTCTTCAGCACTTTCTTTACTAGGATTATTTGCACAAATCTTTAAATTATCTTTAGAGAGTATAAATTTTACTCCTCTGTATTTTTCGTTTGATAAAACAGATGCTCTATTTAAAGCCGTTTGAATTAAAGATTTTTCTACTTTTAAGGTTTGCTCTTCCCCTGAAGGGAAAACTTTCTGGTAGTCAGGATAGTTACCTTCAATAAGTTTGCTAACAAACCTAAACTCATCAGAAGAAATTAAAATTTGATTAGATGAAAAAGATAAATTTACTTCACCTGGATAAAGATTTAACAATTTTTGCAATTCTAATGCTGATTTTCTAGGTAAAATTAGTTTGTTATCTTCTAAATCATTTTCTAATGTTTCTGATGCCCATGCCAATCTATGACCATCTGTAGCAACTAAATTTACATTAGAACCTTCCATTTCAATTAAGATACCGTTTAAGTAATATCTAACATCTTGAGAAGCCATTGCAAAAGAGGTTTGATCAATTAGATCAGCGAATACTTTGCCATTAAAGGTTGTTTCCAGATCAAATTTTTCAATCTCAACTACTGGAAAATCTTGAATTGGTAAAATAGCAAATTCTCCGTTAAATTTTAATGCTGTAACGATTAATTGATTTTCTTTGAGCATAAACTCAAGAGAAGTCTCGTCGGGCAAAGATCTGGTTAAGTCAAAGATTTTTCTGGCTGAAACGGTTGTCTCTCCAGGCTCTAAGATAGCATCACAATCAATTTTAAAACTTAACTCAATCTCTAGATCTGTTGCAATCAAAGTAATTAAATCTTTTTCAGCCTTTATGAAAATATTAGATAAAATAGGTATTGACTGCCTACTTTCTGCAACTGAAGCCAATAAAGATAAGGGTTCGGATAATTTAGATTTTAGAATTTTAAAGTTCATTACGCAGTCAGAGCTCTAACTAGTTTTTTATAGTCTTCTTCAATGTTAGTGTCGACAGTTCTAAGCTCATTTATCCTTCTACAGGCATGAAGCACAGTAGTATGATCCCTTCCGCCAAAAGATTCGCCTATTTCAGGCAGACTATGTGTTGTAAGTTCTTTGGCTAAACTCATGGATAATTGTCTAGGTCTTGCCAAAGATCTATTTCTTTTATTTGACAAAAGATCTGATAGTTTAATGTTGTAATAGTCTGATACTATCTTTTGGATATTATCTATACTAACTTGTCTAGCCTGAATCGATAAAAGATCTGATAAAGACTCCTTAATTAAACTAACGTCAATTTCCTTATTTGTAAACTTTGCTTCTGCGCCTACTCTTGCTAGGGATCCTTCAAGCTCTCTCACATTTGATCTAATCTTTTGGGCCATAAAAAATGCACTTTCTTGAGACAAATCGTAACCTCTTTCTTCAGCTTTACTTAGTAGAATAGCAACTCTTGTTTCTAATTCAGGAGGTTCAATTACTACGGGCAAGCCCCATCCTAATCTTGATTTTAATCGCTCTTCTAATCCATTTATTTCTTTAGGATACCTATCACAAGTCAAAATCATTTGCTGGCCACCTTCTAACAAAGAATTAAAAGTATGAAATAACTCCTCTTGTGATTGCTCTTTACCTGCAAAAAACTGAATATCATCGATCAATAAGGCATCTACGGATCTGTAAAAGTTTTTAAATTCGTTAATAGCACCCAATTGAAGAGATTTAACCATATCTCCAACAAATCGCTCTGAATGAACATAAACAACTTTTTTAGAGGAATCATTTGCCTTAATTTTATTTCCAACTGCGTGCATTAAATGAGTTTTTCCTAATCCAACGCCTCCATAGATAAATAAAGGATTATAGGCTCCGTCTGGCAAGTCAGAAACCTGTTTAGCTGCTGCTAGGGCAATATGATTTGATTTACCTTCCACGAAAGTTTCAAAAGTGAAATTTTCCACCAAAGAATTTTCTTTATCTGAAAAAAGAGAAATATTTTTATTTTTTTTCTTTAATTTCAATAACTTATGCTTTGTAGATAAGTCATAAATTAAAGAAAAATTACTATTGCCTGACGCTTTTGCTAAAAAATCTCTAAATTTATCATCGAAATTCGTTCTAATATGCTCTTTAATAAAATCATTGGGAGCAAGCACGTAAAAGGACTTAACCCCGTTATCATCAGCATATTGAGTGAAGTCTAAAGGGTTTATCCAGGCAGAAAACTCTTCCTCGTTAAGCTCATGCTTAAATTGACTTTTACAGTCCTTCCAAATTTGCAAATTAAGTCTCCAGATTGATTTTAAATAGTATTATTTTTTAAATAACTTATCCACAGGATATCCATTATATATGTTGTGGATATCTTGTTAATAAGAAATAAATGTAATTATTGATTTTTTTTTATAAATCTTTAATATTCCTCAACCTTATGAAGAGAACTTACCAGCCAAGTAAATTAAAAAGAAAACGCACCCATGGTTTTCGTAAAAGAAACTCAACTATTGGCGGCAGAGCTGTATTAAAAAACAGGAGAAATAAGGGAAGAAAACAACTAGCTGCTTAAAGTTGAAAGTAAACTCTTTAAAGGGGAATGCAAGTTACGATTCCATTTTCAAATCTAAAGAACACCAATTATCTTCAGGGCCCTTTAAAATTTTTTTAAAGAAAAATGAAAGTGATAAAGTTTTTTTAGGCTTAATAGTTCCAAAGAAGAAAATCTTGCTCGCTACCAATAGAAATTTTATTAAAAGAAGGGCTAGAGAACTTGCAAGAGATAAATCGCTTGAAGGGTTTAACATTATATTTTTGGTTACAAATAAGATTAAGATCTTTGATAAATCTGAAATAAAAAACCATATAAAAAAACTTAAAAGGAAGTTAGAATCGCTTTTGTCACATGAAAAATCTGTTCAGTAAGTTAGAAAATTTAGTTATAAATTTTCTTTTGTTTTTAATAAGAGTTTATAAGATTTTTCTAAGTCCTTACCTGGGGCAAAACTGTAGATATCATCCAACTTGTAGCTCTTATGCCCAGGAATCTCTAAAAATTCATGGGTTAAGAAAGGGCCTCATTTTATCTATAACAAGGATTGCAAAATGCCACCCTCTCGGAGGCAGTGGCGTAGATTTAGTTCCTGAGAAAGAAGATCTAAAAAATTAAAAATGCAAAGATATTTTTTAATTTTTTCAATCATATTTTTAAGTTATTTATTATTAATAAATTACAATCCTCCTGTTCAAGAATCACAGTCTAATGACATTTTAACTGATAGTGAGTATTCACAAACTATAGAAACAGACGATTTTGTCTCTAGGGATGATATTGTTGGAGAAGAAGCATTTTTAACTGCGGAGACGTGTGCAGAAAATGATACTTACTCTTTTTTTAATGAGAATTGGAGAGCCAAAATAGATCTCAAAACTGGGAAGATTATTCATGCCGAATTAATTAAATTTCCAGAGAATGCCGGGTCTGAAATTAATAAATTAATCTTCAATGATTGCGGACTAGAAAGATATTCTCAACTTAGTGGTTTTGCTTTTTTAAATCTAAATGAATCAAGTAATTCATTATTTAAAGTTTCAGAAAATTATAAAGACGGAATCAATAACGTCTTTGTTCTAGAAAAAAAATCTAACAATTTACTTACAAAGAAAATAATTAGCTTTGGCCCAAAAGATTACTATCTTAAGATTAAAGACTCTGTACAAAACTTAAATTTTACTGAAATTAAATTAGCCCCCTTTTCAAAAATTGATAGATCTTCTGAAATTGTTGAGGCCAAAGGATCGGGTTTTACAGACCCTTCAAGTTTTGCATATCTGGGGCCGGCGTTTAGAACAACCGAAGAAAACTATTTGAAGATTCCATTTAATGACATTGCAGAAAATAATTTTAAACAAGCCTCGACAGACGGTTGGGCAGCAATGCTACAACATTATTTTTTATCCGCGGTCGTCCCATCTGATAATCAAAACTACGTTTTCCAAGCGAAACAGAAAAATAACGGAGATTATTCAATAGGAATAGTTGGTCAAACAATTAGTCTTGCCTCCGAAGAAAGCTCTATTTTTAACCATAAAGTTTATTTTGGACCCAAGGTTCAAAGCGAATTATCTAAGGCACACCCTGATCTTTATCTAGCTGTAGACTATGGCTTCTTATGGTGGATAGGCCAACCCATGTATCAAGCAATGAATTTTTTCTTCAGCATAGTCGGTAATTGGGGTTGGGCAATTATATTGGTCACTATTCTAATAAAAGCTATTTTATGGCCTCTATCTTACGTTTCATACAAAAACATGGGAAAAATGAGGCAGGTTCAGCCCATGTTAAAAGAAATTCAAGAAAGATACTCTGATGACAGGCAAGCACTTTCAAAGGCCATGATGGACCTTTATAAAAAGGAGAAAGTTAATCCTGCCCTGGGTTGTTTGCCAATGTTGCTTCAATTACCCTTTTTTCTTGCTTTTTATTGGGTCCTAATAGAGACAGTAGAGCTTAGATACGCTCCTTTTCTCTTTTGGATTACTGATTTATCTTCAAAAGACCCATTTTTTATTCTGCCTATCCTCAATACTCTTGCGATGTGGGGTATGCAGCAACTTCAGCCCCAGCCAGTAGGCACTGATCCCATTCAGGTTAACGTATTTAAATATATGCCTTTTATCTTTGGGGTCTTATTTGCTTTTTTCCCTGCTGGGCTTGTTTTGTACTGGTTCATAAACTCTTTGGTTTCAGCCTTACAAATGTATCTACACGGCCCAAAAGGTTAGTTTTATATCGTGCAAAATATATCTGACACTATAATAGCGTGTTCGTCTCCTATGGGCAGAGGAGCAATATCCTTGGTAAGAATTTCTGGCCCGGATCTCACTTTTTTGAGCCAAAAATTAAAACTAAAAAATCTTGTTAATAAAAAAGCTATTGTTAAAGAAATACAATTAAACGATAGTTTTAAAGAGAAGTGTGTGCTTACTTTTTTTAAAAGTCCTAATTCTTTTACTGGCGAAGATGTTTTGGAGATTTCCTGTCATGGTAACCCTCTTATAGTAGAGTTAATTATAGATTTTTTTGTAGATTTAGGGTGTAGAAGAGCTGGTCCTGGGGAGTTTTCTTTGCGCGCCTTTATTAACGGAAAGTTAAGCTATTTAGAAGCTGAGGCTATTGATGATTTGATAAATTCTGAAAATGAATTACAGCTGAATGCAAGCGCCCGCTCTCTTGGCGGTGAGTTTGAGAAAAAAATTGATAGCTTTATAGATGAATTGCTTAAACTAAGGGTTTATTTAGAAAGTAATATAGATTTTTCTGACGAAGAAATAATAAAAGATTTTGAAAGATTTAAACAGGATTTAGATCATTTTAACGGTAAAATAAACGACTTTATAAGAGATTCTGACGCATCAAGGTATCTTATAGAAGGCGTTAAAGTTGTAATTACCGGCCCTCCTAACGTTGGAAAATCAACGCTTATGAACATTTTATGCGATAAAAATGCATCGATTGTCTCCGAAATTAGTGGTACTAC